>LULL01000212.1_pt1 | contig 22653 bp, 14 predicted proteins | sample 728161 | NCBI WGS metagenome assembly LULL01 (sample SAMN03860290, study PRJNA289734) | marine metagenome | biome: seawater column; feature: ocean; material: water; isolation source: Red Sea water column Station 149 - depth 500m | place: Saudi Arabia: Red Sea | collected 2011-10-15 | depth 500 m
GAGAGTTGAAATTTAAACGTAGGGCATCAACCAATAGTCAAAATAAGGGAGAAGATTCGCGACAGCATGGATAATACATGTAGTATCCTGAATAGTTCATATCACAATCTTCTAATACTCTGACAGAACTCCGTTTTTTTAATGTCTGTTTCAACCATCATTTTGGGAAGCCATATAACTCCAAGTCCATCTAGTCCAGCCTTTAGTTGTAATCCCAGCATGGCTGACAACCATGGAGCATTCAGAAAATATGGTTTGGACCTCTGGACTCAATTGTGAGTTTTTAAACTCTCAAGATTGAATGCGTTCATGACTAGCTAAGCTTAGTCAAATATATTTAAATTCTTAACTCTAAGTAAAGAACTTAAAATTCAATAAGTCTATAAAAATTATAATAACTTATATTTTTTCCAATCAAAGTTTAATATTTATATATACTTATAGGAATTTTATTAAACTTTGAATAATGGAATTGACGTGGAAAAAATTACAATTTCTGAGTATCAGTCTGATTGGGCTAAACTGTTCATTGCTGAATCAGAAAAGATAAAATCAACTCTGAAATGCTCCAAAGTCTATATTGATCATATTGGCTCAACTGCTGTTTCTGGGTTAGCAGCTAAACCTATTATAGATATTTTAATTTCACTCAACAATTGGGACGATATTGATGAGGTCGTGGAAAAACTTACACAGTTAGGTTACAAGGTAGAGGATAATTGCCCTGAAGTTCCACGTTTTTTTCTAACAAAATATTATTCGACAAGTTTTCATGTTCATGTTTGTCAACCTCAAAGCCGTTGGGCACGAGATATGAAAATCTTCAAAGATGAACTGCTTTTAGACAAAAAATTATGTAAAGATTATGCAAGCTTAAAAAAAACTCTTGCTGAGGAACATAGTGAAAATAAATACGAGTATATGAAAGGTAAAAAATTATTTATTGAAGAAAGATTGAGAAAATCCGAAAATGAATTTGGTGTTGATAAACTTTTAAGTCACCAAAAAGCAGAATCAAATAAAGCAGAAAGTTTACAGATCTATTTGATGATCATACAGTTTTTGATAGCTACCGTGGCAGCTACTTCTGCATATATAAATGAAAATAAGATTTTATTTGGATTAGCAATACTCGGTTTTATATTAATAATTTTATGGTTTTATATTAATCAATCTCAGCAAAAGCATCGTTCTGCAGGTGATCATGCCCGTCGTGCAGTTCTACTTATAAGTGGATTGGATCTTAAGCCTTCTCCGAGCCAACTTCTTCAGATTACTGGTTTATTTAATGTGGAAATAACATCGATAAATTCAAGAAGGGAAGAAGAGCACTTTTTAAGTAGAGAAGAACCGAGCTATAAACGACTAATTGAAATGATTGAAGAATCATCTTATTGGACTAGTTATTTGCAGAAAGTATCATCAAAAGTGATGATTTTCATCCTACTTATTTTAGCAGCTATTACTTTTTGCATTTTTGGCGCAGCTATAGTTTCTTTTCAGAGTGATAGTTTAATTACATTGTCGCGAGCGATTATTGCTATAATGTTATTTGTTATTTCATCAGATGCACTTGGGTTGTTAATTGGTTATAAAAACTCTGCCAGTGCGATTGATGATATATTTAAAAGAGTAGAAGTAGCATCTATTAAAGGGTATTCGAAATCCGATGCTTTATTACTAATGTCTGATTACAATGCAATTATTGAAAAAGCACCATCAACTTTACCATTTGTATATAAGTTTATACATGTAAGTTTAAATAGAAGATGGCAAACATATATTGAAGAAAAAAAACATTAAGTATTCATATATTCATCAGGAATTATGGTTGATTCAGACAAAGGTAGTCAGTACTGTAGCCGTGATCTGACGAATAACTGTATTCAAAGTATGTCTCGTAAACATTTGAGACAGCCTCAAAATGAGTCCGTCTCGTGTCGAGGATACTGGGAGCAATCCATTTAGATTATAGAAACTTCATTCTTATTGCCATTATTGTGAATCTGAAGTCTTGGGATCATTGTGTTTTGAGAATAATCATAAATAACCATTTCGGGATGATGTAGATCAAATGCTTGCCCAAACCATATGCAAGCAGCATTCGATGCACATGGTAAGACATGAATCTTAGAAATACCTCGATCTTTTAGACTATGTAATAAAGCATGAATGTCTTGCATGAAGCTCAGGCCTCGTTCAGGGTTTCTTATTGCCCCATTCCCCATATAGTCAGGTTTAGCGGTAATATTGATAATCGGATGTCCCAATTCTTTAGCTTTACTCTTAGAAGACTCTGGTTCAGCAGTTAGATTTAATTTTATAGTTACTTCGGCGCAATTTTCAATCGTTTCGAAGCCCTTTATATCATAGGCTTTTTCATTGCATAAAGGATTTGGCCACATCCAACAGCTCCCATCTCTATACATTAGCATAGGGATAAATTTCCCCTTATTGCCTAACTTACTTCCCAAAGCGATTAGGCAAGGCATAGGGCCAAAGCCAAAAATTGCTATTTTCTTATCATGTGACTTTGCTTGTCTAAGTAATTGATAGATTTGACATTCGAAATCTTCTAAGAAGTGATACTTATAAAAGTCATCAGGAACCGCTCTTAATTGTACTAATGATGGTTCATGAATTAAATCTTTGTCTTTATAAAGGATTGCTTTTAAAGGGCGAAGACAGTTAGCTACATCAAGTCTGGATGGCGAATTGGGGATATTTTGGTTTACAGGCCAGAAAAATAGATAGACCGGCATTGGACTAAAGCTGAGAGAATCTAATAGGTCCTCACATTCAGTTATAAAATTTTGCCTCATTTGAGACAAATATGGGGCTGTATACTCTGCACCAGTGACTTTATCAATGAGTCTATGATGTTTTTCACATAATAATAAAATATTCGTTGGATCATCTGATAGTTGATATGAGAAGAAGGGAATGCCTCGAGTTGAATTTTCTGATGCTGCAACATTATGAGCTAGTACTCCATAAGTACCCACTACTCCTGTTATTTCATCGATGTCTAACTTAATGCCACAACCTCTAAACATACATCGGCCATGACTGGAGCGATAAACTTGATTTTTATGTTTTTCAAGTAAATCATCACCTCTACCAGTAAGTAGCTCAAAATCAAAAATTCTGTTGATAAAGTATTCTAATTTGTTGACAGCTTCTGATTTTTTTTGGGGAATAAAATTTTCATCTTTAATTTCATCCTCTTGAGAAGAAGCTAAATTCCATATTTCTTCTAACTTTTCAAAATTAAGAAGGACATCAATATCAATTATGGAACCTTGAAGAAAGCGAGTGTAAATGGAAAGATTCTTGGTAATTAATGATCGGATAAAAGTTAAAGTATTATCTTGATCGAGAAGTATACGGAAAAAACTCTTAGGGATTTTATCTTTCAATAAGACAAAAATTATATTTTTACATTGCTCATCGATCAATATACCTAGTGAATCTATAGGAATGTGCTTTAAAATTTCTTCTACATATTTTTCTGCATTTGATAAATCATCTATTGCAGGTAAAGAAGTCTGTGTACTTAAGGATTGATCTAGTTGCATTTTTACTTTAACTCAATATGACCTAAAAAATTAATATCAGTATTCTTTGAAAAGTTGTTTATAATTTTTTTCTTTATATTCATATATTTATTTAATTTTTCTTTAATTTTTTGGATTTCCTTTAGTGAGAGTTGTGGCTGAGATTGGATAGTTAGATATTCATCAATCAAAAAGCTGTAAAACTTTAAGAAGGATCTAACTCTATGACCAATTGTCGTGTAATTAACATGCTCTGCGTTTCTTAACCTTATAAGATTACTTTCATTTTTTTGTTGTTTTCTAAATAAATAATGAAGTTATCAATTTCGCATTGAATAATTTCAAAGTTATAGGACGTCGAATAGAAAGATTCACAAAAGGAAGTGGCAAACTTTTCAAACCAAAATTCGTACCAAAACTTTAATGCTATCAAATCTGCATTCTGTGTAGAGGTACTTTGAAATCTAAGAAACTTCATAGTGTACAACATAGGGTACAAACATGGACAAGATGAGGCTAGATCAAATAAAAGAATAATTTGATTTTCGTTTGAGACTTTTTTTTCCAAATGGACTGTTTTTAAAGCAAACATAGTAAAGTTTGTGAAGTATTTTTAAGGTAAACATATCATAATTTATTAGCAAAGTAGAAATCATTTAAGCTATTGAATTTTGGTGTAAGAAAGAAAGATATGAAGTTATAGTCAGGTATAAATCATTTAACTTATGTTTACCTAGAATCTAATTCACAATTAAATTTATGTTAAATAAACATTAAATTTAATTACTTAGATCATTAAAATTATTACTTATAAAACATATGGTTCATGAACCTAGGTATGAATGCATATTTTCCTACTAACAAGGCCTAAAGAATAGACTCAATTGGGCTGGTCGAATTCTTACGGAGTGACGACTTTGTTTGAGAAATTTCTAATAAGTTGCTTCAAATTTAAGAAAGAAATCATCGATTACGCAGAATAATTCGGTACTATTGAACATCAGGACTAGAGCTTTAAGTTTGGTGTGGTAACTCAACTGATGGCTCTAGTTCCTTTATTTTTCAAGTCAATTTCTTATACGCGATTCGGGTTAATTAACATTGAAAATTACAGCTTAATCAGAAATAATGAACAAAATCTCAGGTGCTATTTATTTAACATAAAATGAAGTTATGCGACTTCAGAATGACGAAAAATTAAGGTAAAAATGGATTTAGAATATTCTTATCGAGAACTATTTAGTTTATGTGATAAAGCTAAGCTTGGTAGTGTAAAAAAAAGTATCTTTACACTTTATGAAAATGATTTAGCAAAACAATGGAATCCTGACTTAAACTCAGAATGGGTTTGCCGACATTATCTTGCATCAAAAATGATATTGAATGCTACAGTGATTTTGAATGCGCTAAATTTTTCTGAAGAAAATGGCATGCGTTTAGCAACTCCATATTTTGAATATTATGCAGCTTTATCTCTAACAAGAGCAGTTGCTTACACACTACCAGATAAAAAGTGGAATAATGGGGAACTTATTACCATTTCTCATAAAGATGCTATCAACTCTGCGTTTGATTGGTTAAAACGATTTAACTCTCCTATGGCTGAGAGTTTAAAGTCTGTGACATTAAAATTAAAAGCTCAACGAGAACTTATTTCTTATAGAATTCCATCAACTGGTGATCAAAATATTTCTAGAGAGCATGACTTAGAACAATTATTAACTATTCTTGCTGAAGTTGCTCAATTCAATTCTGAATTACTTAAGAAAGCAATTACTATGCATGCTGATCCTAAGACATTTATTGTTAATGATGGAGATATTGCCAATTTAGTTTTAGTTTCGATCGATGATCATGAATTTCCTGATCAATATGATTACTATAGATTAGATTATTTAAAAAGAAAAATGCCTTATCCTACATCTTTACATTACACGATGACAGAAGGTATGACCGAAGACTTTATTGGGTCTTGGGATGGAGAAGAAGGTACATCTTTTTCTAATGGTGGGCCAGGCAACTGGCAGTCTATTTTTGATATTCCATAATAAAATTCGAAGATCATCATGGTACTGAGCTGTAGCTACAAACAACATTGCGTAGGCTACAGTCTTAGATATCTTATTTAACATAAAAATGAAGTTATGCGACTTCAGAATGGCTTGATAATATGACACTAAATAGCAATGAGTATAAAGAGTTAAAGGAATTTATTTCTAATTCTAGAATTGATTACAAAGAACAGTGGAAAATTGATTCTACGACAATTAATAATCGTGGGCATTATGATTGGATGGCTTCTTTTATTACATCACATAATTTTGTATTGGAAATAGGTACTGGTACAGGTTATTCAACATTAAAACTGCTAGATAATGGTCATAAAGTTATAGGTATTGATGAAAACTTAGAATGTTTAATTGAAGCATATGAACTTTTAACTTCACAGGGAAAAAATGTTACTCTTATTACAAGAGAGAATCTTTCTTCAGAACTTAATAGCAGTAAATATATAATTAACTATAGTTCTTTTGATATTGATATAAATCAATATGATGGGATTCTAATCGAAGCTGATATTTTAAATAAAAAGGATGAATTTCTATCAAGTTGGTTAAACTCTTTAGGTGGTTTTGATGCTATTGTTTGCTGGTTGATAGGGAGTCATTCTGCACGGCCATTTAATGAAAGTATCCCTGCTTGGGTTAAAGACAATCCATTTTACTATCGTATAAGTGTTCAAAATGAGGTTTATGAATTAGCTGATATTATTCTTAAAAATAATGGGCTATTGCATTTGGTTGATCGTTCTCCAGAAATTAATGAAAAAATTAAAGAAGAAATAATTAAATCCCATAAAGAGCAAGCATCTGTAACTACTTTAGAATTCATATCAATTGACACTATAGATTACGGTCTTATTGATACCAATGGCGTTGGGATGGTTAGTGTAAATTATCTTGAAAAATCTACAGATATTGACTATCCTGAATCTCAGTTTTTGACATCTATTCTAAATAAAAAACCGTAAGAAAAAAGAGTCCACGTTATCTAATGGTAGACTTTAGTCCGGTACTAAGCTGTAGCTACATACAGTGTTGTGTAGGCTACAGTCTCAGATATCTTAGTTAACTGAACTCGATATGGTGTACGTAAAGTTTGGCAACAATTGAAACGTGAAGGCTATATTGTTGCACGCTGTACGGTTGCTCGATTGATGCAAAATCTAGGTATACAAGGTGTTTGGCGTGGTAAGAATAAACAAACTACTCGTAGCCGAGATGATCAAAAACGTGCACCTGACTTGGTGAAACGCAATTTTACTGCTGATCATCCTGACCAACTGTGGGTCGCTGACTTCACGTATATTCGAACCAATTCAGGCTGGGTGTATACCGCCTTTATTATTGATGTGTTCTCACGAGCCATTGTTGGATGGAAAGTATCTACACGAATGAATACAGATATGGTGCTCGATGCATTGGAGCAAGCATTGCATGATCGAGGCATGCCAAAGAGCGTGATCCATCATTCCGATAGAGGTGTGCAATATCTTTCCATCCGCTATACCAATCGTTTAGAAGCAGCAAATTTACGAGCATCAGTCGGTACGACTGGTGATTCATACGATAATGCTTTGGCTGAAACGGTGAATGGCTTATACAAAATAGAGGTGATTGAATATCTAAAAGCAGATTGGCAAGGGTTGGTAGATGTACAACTTGCGACATTAAACTGGGTGGATTGGTTCAATAAAAAGCGTGTACATAGTGCTCTAGGTTATGTATCACCATTTGAGTTTGAAGCAATGTACTATGATAAGATGAGCCCGTTAGGTCAGCTGGCCTAACTTTAATAAAAATCTCTCCGAAAAACCCAGTACGGTTCAATATCATATTCTTTAAGTAAAATAGAAATCACTTAAGTTATTGAATAGTAGTGAAGGAATGGAAAAGATGAAGTTATTGTTAGGTGTATCGGATTTAACTTATGTTCACCTAAAACTAAGTTCATATCATACCTTTAATATAAATTGATAAAATACAATAATTTAATATTATATTCTAAAAAATACTTAATAAAGGTTCATGAATCTAAAACAACTAACTATTAAATTTCCCCTTAACATACTAAAATATATAGATAACTTGATGATTACATATATTTTAGCGACAACCCATTAAGGTATTTAATGACAATTCAATGGAATAAATTAAGATCTTTTAACGGTTCTCAATACAATGCATTTGAGGAGTTGGTATGCCAATTGGCTAATGCCGAGAAAATTGACAACAAGAAAAAGTTTATTCGAATTGCTGCGCCAGATGGTGGTATTGAATCCTACGCGGAGTTAGATAACGGTGAAATTTATGCATGGCAAGCAAAATTTTTCCAAAGCTCATTTACAACTTCGCAATGGCAACAGATAGAAGCCTCATTTAAAGAGGCATTAAAAAACTATCCTACATTGACTAAATACTATATTTGTTGTCCCGTTGATCGAAACAATGCTTTTATTGATGGAAGAAATTCTTTTCTCCAAAAATGGGAAACATATACCGCTAAATGGACTCAGGAAGCTGTAGAAATTGGTCGAAATGTAGTGTTTGAGTATTGGGGAAGTTTTGAGCTAAACGATCGACTCAATCAAGAACATAACGTCGGCAAAAGAAACTATTGGTTCTCTGAACATGAGTTCTCATTAGATTGGTTTAGCAACCATAATCAGACAGCATTAGCAAATCTTGGGAATCGCTATACACCTAAAATTAATGTTGATCTTCCAATTTCAATAAATTTAGAAGCATTAACGAGAAGCAGAGCCTTCAAAGAAAAATTTACGAGAACCTGCCATATTTTATTAGCCGAGTTACATGAGTACACTCAAAAACTAAGAGATGAAATATCTATTTTTGAAAGCTTAACGTTAGTAATTCCTAAACTGAGACAAGAACTTGATCTGAATCAATATGACCTATTAAGACTAATTCCTACTGACTTTCTTAAAGTTAATATTGAAAATACGTTAAATATTATAAATAAGCGCAGAGATCAACTATGGGATATAGAAAAGCGTAATGATAGCGAATCTTACCTGTTAAATAACTTAAATAAAGTATCAGAAGCTATTGTTGATTTGAAATCAAAAATCTGCTCTGAATCTACTCAGCTTTTCAATGGGAAAACTTTACTTTTATCTGGTGAAGCAGGACAAGGTAAATCACATCTATTGGGTGATTTTGTTAAAAACAAAGAAAAAATTAATGGGCATTTATTCTTTCTTGGACAAGAATTTGTAGAAAAATCCAATATTTGGTATCAAATTTTAAATAAAAATCTAAGAATCAATTTACTTGAGAAAGAATTTTTATCAACTTTAGATACTATTGCTGAATTAAATAATGAGCGGTTTATACTTGTTATAGATGCTTTAAATGAGGGTGAGGGAAGAGTACTCTGGTCTGCTCAACTCAATGGCTTTTTACAGTTAGTTTCTCAATATCCAAGAATTGGTTTAATAGTTTCTATTAGAAATACATATAAGAAGATCATCTGTTCTCAGTTATCAAATGAATCATTGGAACATATTTGTGAAATTCATCATAATGGATTTCATGATATGGAATTTGATGCATGTAAAGTTTTTTTTGATTATTATAAAATTGAAACCCCAAAAATACCTTTATTGAATCCGGAATTTTCCAATCCTTTATACCTTAAGTTATTTTGTGAAAGCCTAAAAATCCAAAACCTAAAGGCAATACCAAAGGGTTTTAATGGAATATTCAATTTAATTAATTGCTATATAAAGGGTATCAATCAAGTTTTAGCTGATCAGCTAGATATAGATTCATCACTTAAGTTGGTTTATCAAGCAATTCATATCATCATTGAATCCCTATTAAATCAGGAATCCAATTCACTTTTATATAAAGATATACGTAGAAAAGTTGCACAAGTCTTAAGTGATGATATCTCTGATCATGATGCAAAGCAGTTTCTTGATCTCATGATTAAAGAGGGCATAATTACAAAAAATATCCCATATGGTGATGAAGAAGAAATAGTTTATTTTACATATGAACGTATGGGGGATTACCTTACTATTGAATATCTAACTAATAAATATACTGACTTTCCGAGTTTACTAGAATGGATTGAATCAAGTGAAAATAAGATATTGAATTTAGAAAATTTCTATTACAGCAAAGGTCTTTGGCAAGCTTTAAGTGTCATAATTCCTACCAAATATAATATTGAATTGTTCGACTACTTTAATTTTGATGAGTACCACTTACATGACTTTAAAAATTTAATTATTGAAAGTTTAGTTTGGCGTGATCCAAAAGGAATTGATCCCGAAAAAATTAGAAATTTTTTAAACAAGGGAGCACTTTCCAAAGGAAATTGGCATACTTTTATTGATACTTTATACCAAGTAATAGCTGAAGCTGATCATCCTTTTAATGGACTTTATTTACACAAGCTTTTATCCAAAGATTCATTATCTGATAGAGACTCATGTTGGACGAAATTGATCACCAAAGATCTTTACAACTGTCCTGCAATAGAGCGATTAATCAAATGGTGTATTTATGCTCCTAATCATTCAATAATTAGTAAAGCTTCAATGGTGAATATTGCAATTGGTATATCTTGGCTCTTCACGACAACAAAAATACAGTTACGCAATGAAGTTACATTTGCTTTATCTTCATTGTTAATCGATCGATTAGATGTCTCGCTAGATCTTATAGATTATTTTTACCACACAAATGATCCATATGTTTTAGAACGATTATTGTTAGCAATTTATAGCTCGATACTTAGTTCAAATAATTTAGAAAGTCTTCCTGAAATTGCAGAAAAAATAGATACATGTATCTTCCAGCCCAAAGAAGGTGAGGATGTTTACCCAAACGTTTTAGTTAGAGATTACGCAAAAAATATTGTTCAATATTATTTATATAAGTTCAAAGGCTCTTTAGATCAAAGTGTAGCTGATGCAATAACTCAGCGAGTTACTCCACCATATAACAGTAAGATGCCCCAACGTCTTCCCACTATTTCGGAAATAGATGAAAAATATAAACCTAATGATAAAGATCCGAACTTCAAAGATTATTATTACTCCGCAAATAGAATTTTACGTTCAATGACAACAGAATATGGTCGTGGTACTTGTGGCTATGGTGATTTCGGTCGATATACATTTCAATCTAAGTTTCACCGTTGGGAAAAGGTTGTGAATGTAGATCTTCTTAGCAACTTCGCTTGTGAGCTTATTTTTGAAAAATATGGTTATAATTTTGAAAAACACGGGAAATTTGATAGAAATACAGGTTACACATCTAGATATGAAAATAACGTAGAACGTATTGGGAAAAAATATCAATGGCTAGCGCTTTATGAAACTTTAGCTATAATTATTGATAATTATCAATATTCTAGTAACTATTGGAACCACGACGGTGAATTAGTATGGCTAAAAAATATAAATGATCTTCATATTCGAGAAATTGATCCAGTATTTAAAATACATGTAAATCCGACTGAAGATAAAAATGAAATAAACATCCCTAAAATAAACTTCGATGATTGGGATGGAGATTTATCAACTTGGGTGATAAAGGAGGATCTACCTGATATTCATCCAATGATTGAGTTTGAATTGAACGGTGAGAAATGGCTTGTATTAGAACGTAACTTAGATTTTACTGAGCCAGAAGAATTTGGTGTCCATGATGAAAAGAATAAGAAAAACCTTTGGCTACAGATTAGAAGTTATTTTATTCCAAAATCCAAATTTCGAATAGCATTTGATTGGCTTCAAGAACAACACTTTATGGGTAGATGGATGCCTGAAGCTAACGAATTTCATGACTTACTTTGTAAAGAATATTATTGGTCTGATGCTTATAAAGAACAGATATTTGAAAATGAATGGAAAAAACTAGAAAGATGGGGCGATAATTCACCTCATAATGTAGATGTTATGCCTACAGCAGAAAGACATTCTTGGGAATCGAGTGGCGAAGAAAATGCTTATAGTTTCTTAGCACCTTGTAACTTATTGATCGAAAAGCTTTTAATTAATTATGCAGATACATTAGGGTATTGGAATGATACGGATGGAAATTTAATTGCTTTTGATCCATCTGCTACGAGTTCAACATATAGTAAAAATGTCTTAGCAATAAGAAAATTAGATCTAATGAAATTTCTTAAAGAAAATAACTTAAAAATTTTTTGGACTGTATTAGGAGAAAAGTGGTACAAAGGATCAAGCCACGGACGCGATGAAATTCCAAAATATAGATTAGAGTTTTCGAGTTTAATAGAAATATATCGTGGAAAGTTAAAAGGTGAGCCTAAACTTATCATTAAGAATTTTAAATAAGGTTGGATTAATGGTTTTAAATTAATCTATTTAACGTTCAAATATCTTTTTAAGATTAATCTGGCAGTCTATATAGTATCAATTAACCGCCAGATTATTTTTTAGATTATATATTTTAAATCATGAAAAATATTAAGTATTTAATAGGATAAATATCATAATCTAATATTTTTTAAAAGGGTTTCCAAAAATGCTTAATGCAAGATATTTTGATGGATCATTATTTTCACTATAGAATCTTCTATTTGTTTCATAAACAGCTTGAGTTACTGTTAATTCATCATGAACCCACTTTTTTAGGAAAACCTCAAACCAATATGGGGTCATCATAGCATTTAATGGCCAAGGTGAGGTAATGACGGTTTCGCAACCATGTTTTAGTAATTCTCTTGGTAAACTCATCGTAGAAGATAAATAAGGATGATTATCAAACCGACCAGCATTGCAGACAAAAAGTATAACCAATTCATTACTTGATAATTTTTGGGAAAAATCTTTGTAATGAATATTTATGGAACCCTCATCACTTATTGAAGAAAAAATATTATTTTTATGATTTGTTCCACCATGAGCAGTGATCATAATCATTTTTGAATGATTTAAATTTTCAGGGATACAATGACTTGTATCTAAATGTATTCTAAAATTATCTAAAATATTCTCTTCAACATATATACCTTCTAAAGTTTTTAAAGTCATACTATCTTTAGAATCATCATTAGAAATCCAAGCTTTCATATTTTGATACTGATTAACACTATGCATCGTATTATTTAACCATGTAAGTGACGGGGTTACAGATATAGGAAACTGTGTGCCAACAAAGCCATTAGGGCTTAAAAAAATATTAGGGATTAATGAGTGAATCTCTGTATCAAAAATGAAAATTGTTTCACGATTCAATTCTACATTTATGCCTAATGATTCAATTGAATCAAAGAAAAGATTTGGATCTTTATTTATATCAAAAAAACCATATTCTTTAGGAAATTTTTTAGACCATGCTATAAAATTCTGTATTGAAAAGTTACTCTCAATTTTAATGTCAATTGATATTTTCTCATTTTTTGTTAAGTGAGCTATTATTAATTTTTGGTTCTGATTTAACCCCATATATATAACATCATTAATATCAGCTACTTTCTCTAAAACTGAAATAAATTCATCTATATTTTCAAATAGTTTAATCTGAGCATCAACGTTTTTTGAGTTTATATCTTTAATGCTTTGCTCAGAAAGCAGTTCAAGACAAAATAAAATCTCATATTTATTTTTTTCATTAATATTATTTAGATAGGCCCTCGATATTGTTCCCAATTGGTTAAGATCTGTAGCTAAGTTTTCAGCGTAACTTCCTTTTATCTTTTTATACAAAGAAAAAATTGAATTAAAATCCTCAAATAAAATAGATGAAAAAAGTGGATTTAATGTGTTTTTTTCAAAATTTAAACTCTGAAAGAATTTTTCAAATTTATTTGTATTTACATTATATGTTTTTAATATTTTATATATTTGAACAGCCAGCACTAATGATGGGTTCGTATCAGAACCAGAATTTAGTTCTTGATTATAAAAATCTAGAACTTCTTCTAATAATTTTTCTAAATCCTCTAAATTTGACACAGCATGAAGCAATAGTTCTTTAAATTTAAAATTCAGACGCATAAAAATTAGCTCTGACCCTATAGAATTAAAAATATTAATATCGAATTTTTTAATATTAGATTCCATAACTTCTAATAATTTAGTAGCTTTATCATTAAATCTAAGATCTCTAAATAGTCTACACATTAAAATCCCTGTTAGATAATAATAATTAATAGGGATACATCCTTCTTTTATTGAAAGAGCAAGACAAACTAGAGCATCATTAAAATTTGATAATCTATGAGAAATATCAGCATAACCTAATAGTCCAATTCTTTTTCTTTGATTAGAATCTGTCAATATTAATAAATACTGTGAAAAATCCCTAATAGTTTGACTACCATAAATATGTAACAACTTACATAGCGATATTCTTAAAAAATCAAGATCCCAATTTTTAAAAGATGATATACGGGATAAATTATAAATAAAGTACAGTTCCTGATTGTAGAATTGTATAAATTCATCAGAAGGTATATGCTCATTATTAAACTCATCGATTAAACCATAGGAGTGTATACGTAGTAAATCATTTATAGTTTCTTGCTGAATCTGTGAGTTTTTAAATAAATGATAACTCCCATCAAATATTACCATTTTACTTTCAAATAATTCATTCATTAACAATTCAGTATTTTCTTTAATAACATTTAGAGGAATACTGATAGATTCCTTATCCAATTCAGTATTAGGCTGTAAGGAAAAATTACCTGATATAAATTTTTTTAAAAGAAATTGCAATATAAAAGCAAAACCGTAGCCGTTATTTTGTGAAAACTCTACCAAATCAACCAACTTCTCCTTAATTGTGTTTATGGAAATATTACCTGCATTATTAAAGTCTAATAGATACTCAAGAGAAAAAAATAAAAAATTAAATATTTCATCATCTTTATCTAATTTATCTGATATTTTTAAAAGCTCTTTAGTAAATAAATTATATTCTGAGTATGTTTTCTCTGAATTTAATAAAATTGAAAAATTTTGTAGTAAAACAAACCACCCTTGAAAGTCTTTATTATTATTTAAATATTCTCTGGTAATTACAAATAAAGAATGCAAATATTTTTCACTAAGATTGGAACTCACACCTAAAGTACAAAAATAATAAAAATCCTTAGATAATATTTGATAATTCTCAGATAAAAATTTTAAATAATTTACTAAATTTTTTTCAAATGAATTGCCTGAAGCAAAATCATAAGCCTTTTTAAAATCTTTAGATTTAATAAGACTGTTTATTTTATGAAGTTTTGATCTTTCACTATTTGGAAATTTTTCTAAAATTTTAGCAGATACTTCTTCATACAATTCAATACTTAAGTTTTCACATATTTCAGAAATATCTCTTAAACAGATATAGTCATCTGATAAAGAAAAGGCTCTTGTTAACAATTCAATTGTAATTTTTTTATTAAAAAATTTTTTTGCCACCTTTGCAAGTGATATACATTCATCTGCTGATAAAATATTAATATCAATCTTTTCAAAAATATTATTAATTTGTTTTTGGAAAATTCCTTTTTCATCCTCAAGTTCTGAATAAATTTGTATTTTTAAAAAATCTTTATTATAGATATTATTTAGACTATCAATATATTCATTAATTTCTAAAATTGATTTATTTTTAATCATTTCCTTAAGATTATTGACTATGTCAAAATATTCATTGATTATTGAATTAGTAAAACCTTGAATGCTTAATTTATTTATTTCTTGTAATGGCTCTAAAAAATCAAAATTACGCATATATAAATCTGCATCAAGCAAAATAAAATTATTATTCAAATCATCATTAAGATAAGAGACATTATTGGCAACATTATAATATGGCAGTTCTATTCTTTCTAACTCTCTTTTTTTTAATGACTCAATAATTTTTAAATTTTCAACTAAACTCATATATTTTTCAATATTTAAAATAATTATGAATGATTTTTCGTTGGTTGCAATTATTTCCTTTAGCTCATCAACTTCATAAGTTTCTGTTTCTATAAACTCTAAATTAATTGCATCTGAAAAGCCTTTGAATAAAGATTTATCTATTAATAGAGCATTGTTGATAATAATTATTTTTTTATATAAAACCCCCCCCATTCTCACAACGAATGGATAAAGCAGAATGTGTTAATATGTTTTTTAAATACAAATCAATATTTTTATCTTTCCCAAAAAAAAATAAATCAATATTGCCTGGAAATGGTAGATCTATTTTTTTTTCGAGTCTATTTTCAAAAAATTCTAATATAGACTTATTAACATCATTCATCATAGTTCTCTATTAACATATTTAAGATTATCTTATTGATTTTACTTTAAAATACTTAATTTTAAAACACAATTTCAAATATTCTCACAAATATTGAATCAAAGAATCAATTGCTTTAATTTTTAGCTTTAAGTTATTAATATCTTTAATTTTTATTTGTATTAACTGCTCTATTTTAAATTGGATATCAAGAAATTGAACTTTTAAATCATTCAATGCTTCAATTTCTTCTTCTAGTGCAGTAATTCCGCTTTCAAACTCTTCCTTTTTTAACTTGAGTTCTTGAAGAGTAGTTGTTGGTTCTATACAAAATTGGGAACGTAGATCATGCAAATATTCAGTTTCAGTATAAGTTGTTTGCCCATATCTACTTTTTTCAACATCAACTTTTAAATAGCCATCTTTAACCAGTCGAAGTATTAGCCGATAAATACTTTGGTAGTTAACATTACTATCTACTACTTTCAAAAGTTTAACTTTATCCCAAAAATCTACAGTTTGCCATGACTCAATATTATAGCTACAGAATACACGTGAAAGTTCTTTGAACATTGGTAAGTTTTGAATTTCCATATTCATCACTCAAATAATGAGGATTATAGTCCGTGGATTAAAACACTTCAATTCCTGATAGTTCTTGTATTTGCGGTAGTCACCTATGAATCAAGAACTAGCACTGTCGATTGGCTCAAAAATTAGGGAAACTAGGAAAAATAAATCTATTAGCCAAGAGCAGTTAGCATTGCTAACGACAATTGATCGCAGCTATTTGGGGGAATTGAAAGGGGAGAAGTCAGCATTACTGTTGAAAAACTCTACCAAATATCACAAACACTGAATGTTGACCTTAAAATATTACTCCCGTGATAAATATTTTTTGAGAAGATGGGGGGCTAGTAGCTGGTCTATTTTCAAGTTAGTTCTTAACTTTACTTCTTCAATGATATCTATAAGCGTTTCTGTATTCTGATGAAGCTGTGACTCCAAATCATCAATTTGTGTGCGTAGATTTTTATTGGTATCCGTAAGAGCTTGTCTTGTCTTTTTATTGACATAAAGTTGCTGTTCTTTAGTCTTTAGATTTAGTGGAGAAATCTGCTCAGATACATACAGAGATATGAGCTTCTTCCTTTCAGCCGAACTCAAAGTACTTAGCCCACCTGATATATAGCCCTTAGCTGTTAGACGACTATGAAGAGCTTTGTGTGAAATAGGGGATTTTTCAAAACCTTCAATCAACATAATTTGCAATTCTTGTTCGATGACTTCATCTAAATGTTTACCACGTAACATATTAGGCTTCCTTAGTCTCAATTTTTTGCTGTTCTATAGCGAATAGCTCACTTAAGGTTGTTGGTAATTTAATGATCGCATCTCCATAAGGAAAAACTGGAATAGGGGTTAAACTATTTTGTCTATCAAGTGCTTTTGTCTTTAAGTCACTTAAATAAAGTATTTTTTGACGTAAATCCTCAAGCATTTCTCTATAAGGTAAATCATGGACTACGATTTGCTCTATGTGTGCAAACTCATCCAGCAACTTATTCAAAGTATGTTGTAGGGCTTCTAATTCACCTTTACGGCCAGTTAAAGCAAAGTTTCCACATTGATCACCTGATTGGCAGGCTAGACGTTTAGGGCAATCATGTACAGCGACTTCACGCATACATCCACCAAAAGGCAAGGGGTGTAAACAAGCATGGCGTTGAACTAATGAATTGGCTAATGATTGATCCTCTTTAACCAACTCATTAAAAGACTCTGCGATATCTTGAAAATATTCATCAAAAAAAGATTCCTTTACATAACTTGCTACTTCATTCTTCGAGTCAAAGGTTTGTAAATTCATCTTTAAATTATTTTCTAGATTCAATTTTTCTGAAAAGTACATTAATCCATCAAGTTTAATAGAATCAATTGGATAATCTGGCTTTAGTTCTTGTTTATCATTCTCGTAAAGTGCCAACTCATGTTTTTCTAACAAACTAGCTGTGACCTTACGTTGTTTTAACGCTAAGTGTTGATAATATTGATTCTGCTTGATGTCTACACGCCCCATAAGCATTGCTTGCAAATGTTCAGCTAAACCACTGAGAGCGAGAAAAGTATTGATATTGTGTCTTGGTATATGACTGGTAAGCTTGGAATGTTCTGTTTCATTCTCAAGTAAATTATATTTTTCAAAAACAGACCTACTTAAGGAATTTCCAAAAAAGCTATTTATTAAGATTCCATTTAGAGGAATGATGTTTGTTTTGTTGATGAAAGCTCTTTGTAGTGTTGCAGATCTAAACTCATGAATAAAAAGTAGATCTTCATAAGCGATTTTTTCTATTTTTCCTTCATAATTAAAAACATGATCGATAGGATATTCAGAGTCATAACTGGCTAGACTTTTCACAAATTCGTTAATTTCAATTTTTAAGTAATATTTCTTTACGTCTCTACCTTGTTTATATTCTTTCCACATTGGGATGTTCTTAAGAGTTTTTATAATGACTTCGCGCTTTCCAGCATGCCCCCTATAAGTATCTTTTACCCCAAAAACTGTATCTATAAGATCATCAATTTCAACGTAATCTTCAGGAATATCGTCAATTTTTTTTGGTAAGAAATCTAAGCAATGTTTTGACCTGATATAATACAGATGCTCTCTATATTCTTCCGTAAGACCTAATACCGACTGAAATATTGTCTCAACTAAATTTGCAGATAATGGCTCAACCCAGTGAATTCTAAAGCCAGCTCCTTTCGCACCATGATATTGAATTCCCAAAGTGTATTGCTTTTTTCCATCTAAAGTTAAATGCTCCTTTGTTACTGGATCAAGAATAGGTTGTTTGATCAATGCATCTGTTTTTAGAAGGATTGCTTCTGTTGAACGTAAACCAGTGACAATAAGCAATAACAAAAGATTTAGAACAATCTTTTCACCATTCGTTTCACACAAACTGATAAGCGAAACAATATTTATAAATGTACGAATTGAAATCAGCTTTTCTTTATCAAGATCATTTTCATCTAATTCCAATTGATCAATTAAAGCTTTAGTCTTCTTGGCATTTGGAGTTCTATTCTGGCGGTTTATGTACAGGTATTTTTGAGAAAATTCTAAAGGTTGTTCAGTAAAAGCGTAATGATTTAACATCTCCTGTAATCTAAAGTATGTACCAGCATGATCAGGAAGATTCGTTTTACTCGAATTTTCTGCCAAAATTTCAAAAGACTTATTCAATATTAATGTAGATAAATGGCAGGGATGTATGCTCTCCATTCTTTCAGCATATAGAGCACTATACCAACGCTTCAGGATTAAAAATTCTGCATATAATTTTTGGGGTGATGCTTTTGAGTTAGATTTACGATAACTAAGAATAAGTACAGATTTAATAAACTCTTGGAAAATGGGTTCAATGATATTGTTTTCGATACCTTTCAATTTTTTAATCGTGCTAAAAGTGAAATGTGTTTTACCACTTCTAGACAACAACCATCCCGATCCAATTGTACCACCATACCAAGATGAATCGTTCCAATTCCATTTAAAATTAGGCTGTAAATTCTGATTAAAGTAATCTTTTTGCTCGTCAATAAAAACATCATATTTTTCAATGTTCATGAATATCATCCTTCCGTAATGCACAACGAGCCATTACAGATTCAATTTCGAATTTAGTTGACTCATGCACTCGAATCAATGGATTTCTAGATACGCCAATTCCATCTGATAGCTTAATAAGATCATTTATTTCATTTTGTATACTTTCTAAAACATGATTATGGTTAGCATCAATAAAAGGATGAAAGTACATGCAACCATAGCAATTACGAACTGGTTGAAATAAACATCTGTCCTCATAAGAGCAGCCACCAATATCATAATGAATTTTACTACCAATATTTCCTAGTACTTTTTTCTGAAACCAATCTTTCTTATAAACTAGCCTTCCAGTCAGGAGCATAGCGATCATTTGTCTATACAAAGAATTTTTACCAAGTGCTTGCGCTCTAATTTGAGCTAGTTCTGGGGTAGAAAAAATATAATGTCTGGCTGTTACAACAGAAGAATGACCTAAGATATATGCGATTTCCTCAGCTGAAGAACCTGCCATTGCCAAGCTATAGCCAACATGATGCCTAAAATCAGAAAAGGAATACTTTTGCTTTATCATTTCACCAGAAAGAACAGCTTCTCTATAGGTTTCAGGAGCAAAATCAAATAATTGTGTATTAATAGCTTTTGAGCAAAAACGTGCAGAATTTTCCCCTAAATCAAATAACTTATCTTTTGGACTTAAGTTAAATCGTTCAATATAAGCAATAATAATTTCAGCAACTTCTTCTGGTAATTTCACTGCGATCTTTTCATGTATATAACGGGTTTGTTTTGCATAGGGAACTAGTATGCTATAGCGATGAAAATAATCAGTAGTACGTGTGGTATCTATTTTTATGTCTTCAGCAGATAGCTTTGCTAATTGTACAGGTCTAAGACCAGTTACATACACCAAACCAAGTATTGATGAGTAAAGTAGTGTTTGTTCATCGATACCCTGAAAATCATCTTTGATAACTTGGTTTAACTTGATAAAGCCTTGTTGAATCATTGAAATTAAAGGAGAATCTATTGTATCTTCATATTCCTGATAGAATAAATTTGAGTTAAACGACTTAGGTCTAGGAATAAACTCAAGTTCAAAATCATCTTCAATATCAAAGTTAGGAAAGCCTTCTAAAATTAGAAGTCTCAGTAAAAATTTTATATGTGCATAAGTATTATGATGATTTTCTTGAGGTGCAATTTCTATTAATAGTTGTTTTAAAGTTTCATAATTTAAATGTAAATTGTTATTTTTTAAATAATTTATTAAAAAATTAAAAGAATAAATTTTTCTACTCAAAAAAGATGGTGTATTTTTCTGAATAAAGGCTATCAGAAAAAATTTAGCTAAAGTCATCTCATCTTCAGAAAAGCTTGAGAAATCTAAGTTTTCTTTCTGACCAGAATAATAAAAGTTCCAAATATTATTTGTAGAATTGATAAACTTATCGTCAAATTTATCTGCAACTAAGAATTTAACGACTTTTGGTATTTTTTTACTTAAATTCTGAAGAGCCATTATCTGTTGATCATTAAAAACTGATACAGAATGTTGTTCCTGAAAACCTTCAAAAAGATCAAATTGCTCCATTATTTATATTTTCCATAATTCTTGTGATATACGTTGCAAATTCATGAGGTTAGCACTATCAACAATAAATCTTTTTGCATAGTAACTTGGCATTATACTGTTAGCGCTCCAACCACCTAAGACACGTAGATCTTCTAGTGCTTTTTTCATAATTTCATCATTGCTTTGATTTAATGGTGATGCACTTTCGTTTCGATATTTTTTTATAGCAAAAGCCAAAGTGATATATGCCCATGTATGACGACATACATGAGGGGTTAACTTCTGAATTGAGTCAATATTTGTATCATCAAAATATACAGGATGTGAAGCTCTAAATGCTTGTTCTATCGTCTTAAAAATTGCATTGATGGATGAGTAGCTTAGTGGAGAGTAGGGTGGTTTAAGTGATGTAAATAAGATATCTGAATTGTTGAAATTCCTTATTTTTTCTATGTATAGCATCAAAAATTTATAATCCATACTATCTAGTTTTATAATTCTATAAGATTGCTCGTTTTTTATGCTAGGTTTTCTCTGTCTGGAATCATGTTCATCATCTGTATTAGCTATTATGAGACTATATGAGTCAGAGTTGAGAGATTTTTTTATTGATCTTTTTGTGAGAAGCATTAGTTCACCAACCCGTAAACCGTAGTTCATCATAAGATGTACCATCAAAAAATTACGAAGTTGATGTGATCTCGTTGAGAATGGATTGTCTATATTTATATTAGCTGTCTGGTCTGGGCGAATAATTTTATAAAGCATAACCACCATTTCATTAGTTAAGCTTTTAAAGTTATGATTAATTTCACTTTTTACAGTTAAACTATATTTAGAAAATTTACTAAAAATCCTTTTTTTGTTTAATAAGAACAAATCTATTTTTTTCCTACGATTTGTTAACTCTTTGATTGTAATATCTTGATAACGGATGTTCCAATATTCATCTAAAAGATACACGAAATATTTAAACAATGACCTCAAACGCTGTGTAATGGTCATATAGTTAGCATCTACATTTGATCTAAGTCGAATCAAATTTGTTTCTAATTTTTTATTCTTTTCTAAGAAAACAATAAAGTTATCGATTTCGTTCAAAAAAATCTCAGGTTCATATTTGGAAGATAAAAATGACTCACAGAACAAAGTTGAATATTTCTGATGCCAAAACTCATACCAAAACTTTAGTGCCAGCATATCTGATTGTTGTGTGGCAAAACTTTGAAATCTCAGGACAGTCGTAGAATAGAGTAAAGGATAGAGACAAGGTACTGTAGCTGAAGCATCAAACAATAGAACTATGTGATTTTGATTTGAATACTTTTTTGAAAGTTTAATTGTTTTTACGACAAACATTCTAAGTGCCAAGAACTTTATGAAGTAAATAGAATATAAACATAAGTGAACTGAATGTGAAATTTTATTTTATATAAGTGATTGATTTTAGGCTAAACAAAGAGGTCTATGAACTTAAAGTATCATGTACTCAATTTAACATAATATACATTATGCGAAATCTCAGCATTATTTTTTTGATTATCTTTGACGAAAAAATACAGTAAAACAGCGTACCAAGTTATAAATAACAAATGAGGTGTAATA
>LULL01000585.1_pt1 | contig 22623 bp, 29 predicted proteins | sample 728161 | NCBI WGS metagenome assembly LULL01 (sample SAMN03860290, study PRJNA289734) | marine metagenome | biome: seawater column; feature: ocean; material: water; isolation source: Red Sea water column Station 149 - depth 500m | place: Saudi Arabia: Red Sea | collected 2011-10-15 | depth 500 m
GTTTAGGTTTAACCATCGACATGAAAATCTTTATGCTAAACTACTTAAAGAATTAAGGGAAAATCCACTCTAAAGTTATCTAGACCCTTATATAAAGAATAAATTTCATTATTGATGGCGCTATTACGAATGGGAAGAAACAATGCGCTGAATTGTTTTATATCGTTAAACTAAAACACATTTTCAAAAAACTGTGCTAAGTTTGCTTGAGGATAGTTTTTGATTTGACATGACTGTGATGAAAAAAAATGTAGTTATGACAGCAATGTTGTTGTCGCTTGGCGTATCAAGTACGCTCACTTTGGCGCAAACTGCGGACACGCAGGCTGCACAGGCGCAAAATAATGAACAAATGACTAATGATGAGGCGCAAGAGCTCGTCGCTGCTGCCAACAGTTCAAAAATTAATATTCAAACACGACCTGAGATTATGGGCTTATGGGGCATGGAAATCCCAAAAAACCAAAGCTGTGTCGAGTATTATAATTTTAGTGGTGAAAATAATGTGGTGATCAAAAGTGATTCAGAGTGGTCTATAGGGCAATATCAATATCAAGCACCAAGTAATCGCAGTGAATATTTGCCGACGCTGATTTTTCAAATCAAATACGACAACAATGAAATGGATTGCTCAGGTGTTCAGCAGGATCAAACAGGTGAGATTCAACAATTTTTTGTAAAATGGGTTAATCCAAATCAAATTCAATTTTGTGGCAATCAACGTGGTGAGAACTGCTTTGCAACATTGAATAAGCAATTGCCATAATTTGTATAGTGATTAGGGTCTGTTGACATTTGCTGTAAAAAATAGCGAGATAGTAAAATTAAATCGCCAAACCCAATTTTACACTCGCTATGCCTCGCACAATGCTAAATGAAATCGCCAAACCCAATTTTACACTCGCTATGCCTCGCACAATGCTAAATGATCAACATTGGTCAAAGTTACAAAACATTTTCCGTCAATTTAATATTTATCTCAAACCAAATTTGAGAAATTTTGTAGAAGCTATTCTGTTTCGCATAAGAACAGGTTGTCCTTGGCGTGATTTACCCTCAGAGTTTGGCAATTCAAACTCTATATTTCAGAAATTTAATCGTTGGTCTAGTAACGAAAAGCTAGTGAAAATATTTAAGTTATTTGCTAATAATGCAGATATTGAATGGATATTCATTGATGGGAGTCACGTGAGAGCACACCAACATTCTTCAGGTAGAAAAGATCAAGATATTTCGAAAAGTATTGGTGGGAATAGTTCAAAAATCCATTTGGCTGTTGATTCTAATGGCAATCCTATTGAGTTCATCATTTCTGATGGGACGACTCATGATATGAAAATTGCCCCAACTTTAGTTCAGCAATTAGACCTGAGTGAAACCGAAACGTTGTGCGCAGATAAAGGATATGACTCTGAGAGTTTGAGAGTACAGATCCAAAACACTGATACCAAAGCAAATATTCCGAGAAAGTCCAATGCGCAATCAAACAATGACCATATGGACTGGTATTTATATAAAATCAGACACTTAGTAGAGAATACGTTTTGTCGGTTAAAGCATTTCCGAGGAATTGCTACACGATTTGATAAGCTAAAGCGTAACTTTGAAAGTGCTGTCGCCTTAGCTTGTATCTATATTTGGTTACCTTTATGAAATGTCAACAGACCCTACTTTTGACATAAATTAGGTAAAAAAGTAAGCGATCCGCTTACTTTTTTTCTTGGGGCATAAATGGTTTAAGCAGATGCTTTTCCAAGTAATGAATATCCATTGCTGTTTCACAAAACTTTGCATCACGTAGAATAATATTCTTATGCAACGGAATATTGGTCTTCACACCAGTGATGACCATTTCATCTAGGGCTTGACTAAGCCTTGCTAATGCGGTTTCACGATCTTTACCGTGAGCGATCAATTTGGCGATCATCGAATCATAGAACGGTGGTATGCTATAGCCTGCATAGAGGTGTGAATCCACCCGAATACCTGCACCACCCGGCGTAAAGTAATGCTCAACTTTTCCTGCCGATGGTAAAAAAGTTTGTGGGTCTTCGGCATTTATACGACATTCCATCGCATGTCCATGCACTTCGATATCTTCTTGTTGAAGATTTAAACCGAGTCCAGAAGCGATACGAATTTGTTGCTCAATAATGTCGATACCAGTGATCATTTCAGTCACAGGATGCTCGACTTGAACACGTGTATTCATTTCAATAAAAAAGAATTCACCCTCCTCATAGAGAAACTCAAACGTCCCTGCGCCACGATACTGGATCAATTCACAGGCATTGACACAGGCTTGTAAAATATCTGCACGAGCTTGCTCAGGTAAGTTTGGTGCAGGTGCTTCTTCTAAGACTTTTTGGTGGCGACGTTGTAGTGAGCAATCACGATCATAGAGATGGATGGCATGACCATTGCCATCAGCGAGCACTTGCACTTCAACATGGCGTGGTTTCTGTAAGAAACGCTCCATGTATACGGTATCATCACCAAACCACATTTCTGCATCACGCTGTGCAGCTTGTACAGATTCAAGTAGGGTATCGACACGTTCGACGATACGCATACCACGACCACCACCGCCTGCTGCGGCTTTGACGATCAATGGAAAACCAATTTCTTTCGCTTCAGCGAGGGCATTGTGTGGTGTAACAGCGTGCGCTGAACCCGGTACGGTTGGCACACCCGCTTTTTTCATCGCAACGATGGCAGATACTTTATTGCCCATCAGGCGAATATGTTCTGGGCGTGGTCCGATAAAGGTAAAGCCTGAGCTTTCAACGATTTCTGCAAATTCAGCATTTTCAGATAAAAAGCCATACCCCGGATGGATTGCATCTGCACCAGTGACTTCGGCGGCGGTAATAATCGCAGGAATATTTAGATAGCTTTCGCTACTCGTGCCCGGTCCAATACACACCGCTTCATCTACAAAGCGTAAGTGCATTAAGTCTTTGTCTGCATCTGAATAGACACCGACAGTTTTAATCCCTAAGGCTTTGCATGCTCTTGTGATACGAAGCGCAATTTCACCACGATTCGCAATGAGTACTTTTTGCAACATGATCTAACCTCACTGCTTATTAAGGGCGAAAGCGGAATAGAGGCTGACCGAATTGAATAATATCGCCGTTTTTCACCAAAATCTCTTCGATAACACCGCTTTGTGTGGCTTCAATCGGGTTCATGATTTTCATTGCTTCGATGATGCCAAGCGTTTCACCTGCTGAAATGGTTTGTCCGACTTTGACAAAAGGAGGCTCGCCTGGATTTGGTGCTGCATAGAATACGCCAACCATCGGTGCAGTTTCGATCGCACCACGTGAAGATTTCACCACAGGCACATCGTTTTGTGTCGTTGCAACAGGTGCTGTTCCAGCAACAACAGGATTACGACGCGTCAGAGAAATGGCTTGATCCCCCTCTTTGACTTCTAAGGCTTGTAAGTCAGACTCAATCATGAGGTCGATGAGTTTTTTAATCTTGCGAATATCCATAAAAATGAATTCCTTAAGTCGTCGATTTCTGTTGTTGTGTAGCTAAATGTTGCATTGCAAAATCTAAGGCATAGTCATAGCCACGTGCGCCAAGACCACAAATCACACCGACTGCTTTGTCAGAGAGGAATGAGTGATGGCGGAAGCTTTCACGTGCATGCACATTGGAGAGATGTACTTCGATAAAGGGAATGACGACACCAAGTAGAGCATCACGCACGCCGACCGAAGTGTGTGTTAAGGCAGCTGGATTGATAATAATAAACTGATAATTTTCAGCACTGGCTTGGTGAATGCGATCAATGATAGCGCCTTCCCAATTGCTTTGGAAATGCTCAAGCGTTGCGCCAGCCGATTCTGCTTTTTGTTTTAACTGGACATTGATGTCGTCGAGCGTCATTGAACCGTAAACTTCTGGCTCACGTTGTCCAAGTAAGTTGAGATTAGGTCCATGAATAAGCAAAATGCGGGTTTGCATGATCGGCATTCCAAAGTTTGCAAAAATTATAAATGTTCAAGATCTCGACAAGTTTTGCCTAATATGCCGATTGATCGAAGCAAGATACGTTTTATTGTATCTTTTTACAATGTTTAAAACTATCAAAAAATTCAAAAACAAAACGAAATATTGTTGTGAACAGGTAAATTATTTTTGTGAAAAATGATCACCTTTTGCCAATTGTGTCCAAGTTACAGAATGATTCTCATTGTTTTAAATTTTAATCTTGGGAATGCTCAAAAGGCTACATTTTATAAGCAGTTTGGCGGTTTTGGTAAACCCGAAAGTCTGGTGAGGTGACGTGCCACAAGACCTGTATTAAAGTGTTGCATGAGTAACTGATTGCTAATCTCGGGATTGACCTTTGTGCTTAAATATTTAATCAAAGGGCGGGTTGCGGGTGCATATCCGTATGTATCATAGAATTGGCGGAGTGCATAAAGTATCTCGAAATGTGAAGCGTCCAAAGTTAGCTCTAACGTATCCGCCAATTGCTGGGCAACCTCAGGTGTCCAATCTTGGAAGTTTTGTAAATGTCCGTCTTGATCGAGTTCGAGCATAAGTAGTTTCCAAATTTCCTATTGCCAAGTATGTACTTTTTGACTGTATTGCAATAGTTCAGCCCAGTCTGCATAGTCGATGATTTTCATTTTTTCTAAGATTTTTTCATGCTGTATATGTGCATCTGCACTCAAGATAAAAATAGATTTGACGTGGGAAATGGCATCAAGTGACAGTGCAAGCACAGCATCTTCTAATAAAAGTACAGCATCTTGATCAGTTGCAATATTGGCAAGCTCGAAAAGTGCTTGCTCAAGTCGGTGGTAACTCGCTTGTAAAATAAAGAGTTGATTAAATTTTTTTTCTTTCATTTGGTTAATCTCGCTTACCAATGAATGATGTGATCGAATTGCGCTATGAATGCATGGTCAAGCGTGACTTTTTGAAGCGCATATTTGCAATCTTTCAATAATGGATGTTGGCGATCTTTGCTTAAAATGTATAGGTTTTCAATGTCATAAAATTCAAAACTTTCTACCATTTTACTGGCAGATTTGATGAAATGTTTAAGCTGTAGATTCGCCGTTGTCTGACTTGCCAAAAGACTTAATCCTGCATCACGAAATAGCACATGGATATTGATGTCAAAACTGGCAAATAACATGAGTGCGGACAGGCTTTCATTGACGTTGATTGTGGATTGATCGTTTTTTGAGAGGATAATCAAGACTGTGCGCATAGAATGATTCATTAATGGTTTATCTTTAAACTGAATATTTAAAATTGCAATAAGTGATCAGCACTTTTGATTGCTTCAGCCAGTGTTCCCAGACCTGTCAAAGTGTAGTGCTCAGCAAGATTGTCATGTGCAAGATGATGGCGTTTGGCATTTTCTGCATCACTTACCCCACGACTGAGTGCTGCACTGACACAGACGTTTAGTGGGACATTGAGCGTTTGCCATGCTTGGGTGAGGTTGAGTTCATCTTCGGCACGCCACAACTGAGCATTTGCAATGCTGACCGCATCTTGATAAAAAAATACTTCAAAGGATTGTTGCTTACTTTTCATTGCACAAGCCAGTTGAAAAGCATGATAGGCTAATCTTGTCGTTGGCGCTGCGGTAATTAAAATTAAAGTATGCATCGTGGCGGTGCTCAGTCGTGGTATACATCTGATGTCTTAACGTGTAATCACGATATAAATCAAATGAATTAAACTTTATTTTGCACAAAACCAAATCGAGGAAATCACATGATATTAGTCACAGGTGGATTGGGATACTTAGGTAGCCATATCGCATTGTACCTGATGTCCAAGGGACACGAAGTGGTACTGGTGGATAATTTATCACATGCCTCGATGGAGAGTTTGGAGCGACTGGAGTATATCACAAAACTCTACATCCCATTTATGCGTATGGATGTGCGTAATACACCCGCTTTGCAAAAAGTCTTTGAGCAATATCCGATTGATTATGTTGTTCATTGTGCAGGATTCAAAAGTTTGTCTGAATCGATGCACAAACCACTTGAATATTATAATAATAATTTGAGCTGTATGATGAGCGTGCTGCGTGCCATGCAACGTAGTGGTGTGCGTCGCTTAGTGAATTTATCTTCGCTGACTGTTTACGGCGCATCAGGTACAGATTGGAGAGAGCAAGATGACTTCCAATATCAACACGGTACACCGTATATTCGTGCACAGCAGAATATCGAACACATTTTACAAGATACGTTCAAGGTTGATGATTATTGGCAAATTCTCAACCTAAGACTTGGCAATATTGTTGGCGCATATAGCGACGGACAGCTCGGCGAATGGACGCAACATATTCCAAAATCAGTGATTCAATATTTACTGCAAGTGGTCGCAGATCAACGAGAGGGTTTTGAGCTTTTCAATCAATCTTTAAATACCGAAGATGGGACGGCGGAGCGCAGTTATTTACACGTTATGGATATGTTGGATGCGCTTTATAAATTGATGTTGTGGTCAAATGATCAAAAGAATTTTTTAGAAAATTTTAACCTGTGTCATCCCGAATTACATAGTTTGAATGCTTTGATTGAAAAGGTTGAAGATGTCAGCAGTGGCGTGGTGAAGATTCAAGAAGTCACCGAGCAAATTCAAGAGCTTGCACAATTGAAAGGTAATTTGGATAAGCTCAATGCAACGATCACTTGGCAAGCCGAACGAAGTCTCGTGCAGATGGTTGAAGATCAATGGAAATATTATCAGGCGAGTCTAAACCGATGATCTTAAATCGATAATGGTTGTATGGCATATTTTTAGAGTGATGTTCTAATAAAGCGAGAATTTTAAGATGCATTTTTGCTGAAATCCTGACATCATAGCTGACGTCGCCAGCCAAACATGTGCACATGTTGCCAGCCATACCATTCACTTCAATTAAAGTTTTTCACGATCAAAATCGTGCGAACAACAGAGAGGAACGTATGTCTACTACACGTATTGAACATGACACGATGGGCGAAGTCGCCGTACCTAGCAATGCAATGTGGGGCGCACAAACACAGCGTAGCCTGCAAAATTTTAAAATTGGTCAAGAGCGTCTGCCACGTGCGATGATTCGTGCCATGGGCTTGGTGAAAAAGTCTGCTGCACTGACTAATGCCTCTTTAGATCAAATTCCTCAAGATATTTGCGATGCCATCGTTGGTGCAGCCGATGAAGTCATTGTCGGGCAGTGGGATAGTCAGTTTCCTTTGGTGGTGTGGCAAACTGGTTCAGGTACACAAAGCAATATGAACTGCAATGAAGTCATTGCCAATGTCGCCAATCAAAAACTCGGTCAGCCACTTGGCGCACAAAAGCCTGTGCATCCCAATGATCATGTCAATCGTGCCCAATCGACCAATGATTCATTCCCAACCGCAATTCATGTCGCCGCTGCGATTCAGATCAATGAATTGCTGATTCCTGCACTCACCAATTTAAAAAATACCTTAGCTGCCAAATCTGTTGAATTTGAATCCATCGTAAAAATTGGTCGAACACATCTGCAAGATGCAACGCCACTGACTTTAGGGCAAGAGTTTAGCGGCTATGTCAGTCAGCTTGAGCATGGTTTGGCACGTTTGGATTATGCCTTACAAGGCTTGTATGAATTGCCACTGGGCGGTACAGCTGTCGGTACAGGACTCAATGCTCATCCTGAATATGCAGAAAAATCAGCAAAAAAATTGGCAGAACTCACTCAACTTCCTTTTGTCACCGCACCGAATAAATTTGAAGCCTTAGCAGGGCGTGATGCTGCGGTCTTTGCATCAGGCGCACTGAAAACCATCGCGGCAAGCCTCAATAAAATTGCCAATGATGTGCGTTGGCTTGCTAGTGGTCCGCGTTGTGGTTTGGGTGAACTGCGCATTCCTGAGAATGAGCCTGGTTCAAGCATCATGCCCGGTAAGGTCAATCCAACCCAAAGTGAAGCCATGACTATGGTGGTGGCACAAGTGATCGGCAATGACACCACTATTAATATTGCTGGGGCTTCGGGCAATTTTGAGTTAAATGTGTTTATGCCTGTGATTGCCTATAACTTGTTGCAATCGATTCAATTGCTTGGCGATGCGGCAAATAGTTTTAATGACAATTGTGCTGTTGGGATAGAAGCCAATGAAGAAAAAATTGATCATTTCTTGCATAATTCATTGATGTTAGTGACGGCGTTAAATCCTGTGATTGGCTATGAAAATGCCGCCAAAGTAGCAAAAACGGCGTATAAAGAAAATAAATCATTGAAGCAAGTTGCTGTTGAGCTTGGTTTGGTGACAGCAGAGCAATTTGATGAAGTGCTGCAACCTGCACAAATGGTTCATCCAAATCTGTAATGCTATGATGTATTGAATGAAAAATTAAGCATTGGGTGATGAGGCTATCCAATGCTTTTTGTTTATCTGCTTTTCATTGACCTGGGAAATGTTTCGCCATTTCCTCTATGAAAAGCCTGCGCAACTGAGCGATTTTCCGTTAGAATAAGCGCATTTGAGATTGCGCCGATTGAGGATTTAAATATGCACATTGCTGCACAACACCAACCAAGTCAGATTCAGCTCAATCAAGATGGTAATCTCAAACACTTTCTTACTATCGAAGGCTTGAGCAAGAGCAATCTCACCAAAATCCTCGATACTGCGCAAAGTTTTTTTGATGAAAATAATAATCTGATCACCACGCCATTATTGGAAGGGCGCACGGTGATGAATCTATTTTTTGAAAACTCAACCCGTACCCGCACTACTTTTGAGGCGGCAGCCAAACGACTGTCTGCCAACGTGCTAAATATTGATATTGCGCGCTCGAGTACCAGTAAAGGCGAAACTTTGCGAGATACTTTGTGGAATCTTGAGGCAATGGCGGCAGATATTTTTGTGGTGCGTCATTCTGCTTCAGGTGCAGCGCATTTTATTGCTGAAACAGTCTGTCCGAATGTGGCAATTATCAATGCAGGCGATGGGCGACATGCGCATCCAACCCAAGCCATGCTCGATATGCTGACGATCCGCCGTGAATCGAATAAACCATTTTCAGAGCTCAGCGTGGCGATTATCGGGGATATTAAACATTCTCGGGTGGCACGTTCTAATATTGCAGCGCTCCAAACTTTAGGTTGTAGCGATATTCGAGTGATTGGTCCTCGTACCTTGCTTCCTGTGGCATTTGATGATTATTCGCAGGATGTGCGTCTATTTACCGACATGGATGCAGGTGTGAAAGACTGCGATGTGATTATTGCGCTACGTATTCAAAATGAACGCATTGATTCGCCAGCACTTTCTTCACAGCAGGAGTTTTATAAGTTGTATGGCTTAAATGAAGAGCGCTTGGCTTTGGCTAAACCAAATGCGGTCGTGATGCATCCAGGACCGATGAACCGTGGTGTGGAAATCGCTTCGAGTATTGCAGATGGTGCGCAATCGGTGATTCTAAAACAGGTCACCAATGGCATTGCAGTGCGTATGGCGGTGCTTGCTTTAAGTATGCAAGGACAATTGCAACATCAAGGCTTTATCGACACATTGAGTATGTAAATCTGAAATGAAATTTGAAAATAATCTGCAAAATTAAAGTGAGACTATTGTGAGCGAAGTCCAAGCAAACCCAAGTAAAGTAAGCCAAAACCAAGCAAGCCAAATCGTAAAAATTGAAAATGTCCGTGTCTTAAATCCCTTTACCAATACCGATCAAGTGCAAACGGTGTATTTAGACCAAGGGCTGTTAGTTGATGGACAAGCAATTGATCAAAGTCAAATCACGCAAATCGATGGCAAAGGGTATTGGCTGATGCCGACTATGTTGGATCTGTGTGCACGGCTACGTGAACCGGGTCAGCAACAGCACGGGACACTCAAATCCGAAGGGCTTGCTGCACGTAAAAATGGTATTTTGCATATCGTCACACCACCTGATAGCAAGCCAATTGTCCAAGATAATGGCGCATTGCTCGCAGGACTTCGTGAAAAAGCATTGCGTGATGGTGGTATTTATCTCCACATTATCGGCGCACAAACTCAAGGTTTGAATGGTCAGCAACCTGCAAATATGGCGGGACTGCGTAAAGGGTGGTGTTCTATGCCGAAGAACCTGAAATTGCTAAAGATGGTTGTGTACATGAAGGTTTTGTCGCATCTCGACAAGGCTTGCCGATGATTCCACCGATCGCTGAAACGATTGCGATTTCAAAATATCTGCACATGATCGAAGCGACAGGTGTCGAAGCGCATTTTGGTCTATTGTCGTGCGGTGAGTCGGTACAACTGATTGCCAATGCTAAAGCAAAAGGTTTGCCTGTGACAGCGGATGTGGCGATGCACCATTTGCATTTAACTGATGCAATCATTGACGGTTTTAATTCGCTTGCGCATGTACGTCCACCTCTGCGCTCGGAACAAGATCGTCAAGCGCTCCGTGAAGGTGTGCGTTCGGGTGTGATTGATGCGATCTGTACCCATCATGAGCCACTCAGCAGTTCAGCGAAAATGGCACCATTTGCCGAAACAGAGTCGGGCTTTAGCGCATTTGATAGTTTTGTGTCGCTTGGTGTACAACTCGTCGATGAAGGTTTGTTGACACCACTTCAATGGGTCCAAAGCGTAACCACCAATGCAGCTCAAGTGTTTCATCTCACAGAAAAATGGCAAACACAATCAGGTTGGGTGTTGGTCAATCCAAACCAATCTTGGGTAATGGAAGCTTCGTCTATGTATTCGCAAGGGAAAAATACCCCATTGATCAATGCACAGCTCAAAGGGAAAGTGGTTGATTGCTTTATGGCGGATACGCTTTAAACGACAAACTGTTTGAAATCTAGGCAATTATACTGCGCTTACGCAGACGATGCTTTACCTACATCTGAGAATTGCCTATGATGTGTTTCCCCTTAATGCGCTCATAGCTCAACTGGATAGAGTACAGGTCTCCGAAGCCTGTGGCGTGGGTTCGAGTCCCGCTGGGCGCACCATCTTTTAATGCAGACATAATGGAATCAATACGTTAGTAAAGGGAATAGCAACAGGAATGTATGTATTTGCGTGAAACTCTTCCCATTACATTCCCATGAACAAGAATAAAAATTAATCAATTTGTTGATATTTCCCACAATTCGCTACCCTAAAAAATATATTGGGTATCAAAAATTTTGGAGTAATATAAGTAATATTTTTTAAAACCATTTAAATATTATAGACTTACTGCATTTTCTAAAGGTAATATTTAAGTAATATCGAAGTAATTTATTACTGTATAAAATAGTGATTTAACCTAAAAATAAATATTAATAAATTCAATTACTTAAAAAATATTACCTCATTTATTACAAAAAATTACTCCTAAATGTAATATTTTTATTTATGTATTTCATAAGCTTAGATTGCTTATTACTTTTATTACTCCAAAAGTTCGCTATACCCCATATGCTATTTTTTTATAGTCGATTTTTTTAAGAACGAACATTGGTGTAGTCGGCTACTTTGCTGTGAATTTCAGTCAAATTCTGTCATTTCAGCAAATATGATCTTGTGTAGTGGATTGCAGTATTCCCATTTCCTCAAAAACAATGCCCAAAGCTGATTAATACTAAGTATTTCCCATAAATTCACGGCGTAGGATGATATGCAGTAGTTTTGCATCATTTAGATAGCTCGCAGGCGGGCGAGGGACTGCGTTTGGTAGCCCATGTCCTAAATTTTTGGCAAAAAAAAGCACTCAAATCAGAGTGCTTCTTTTTTATGGGTTAATTTGCTATGAAGTCATTAGATCCATGTCAAATTTCTTGAACTTAACGATCTCATCACCTGCCCAATCATTCATCTGAGCGATACGTGTCTGCAGAGGAACGATTTCATTGTGATAAAAAACATACGATGCGTCTTTGATTGAACCAAAGCCTCCAGTATTATTGGGGATAATACCCATGAGTTGTGGGTAGATCCGAAGTGCTGCGAGCGTATCGTCCCGAGTTGTTGATTTGATATTTACGAAGTCATCTTTAGCAGCAATTTCTGAAACTGGTAAAATTTGAATACCATCTTTTTTACCGTTGGGACTGTAGTAAAACAGATTGCGAAAATTCCCTGGTCCTTTACTTTGCTTCAACGCATTTCGAAGTTCGTCGATATCGTTTGGATCTGATGCAGGATCATTCACATACAAGATAAATCCTGCATGAGATCCATTGCTGTAATATTTTCGGCGGAATAGAGTTGCAGCTTCATCAAGCCACGCACTTTGCAATGCCGAAATATATTCAGGTGCACCATAAATTTCTTGATCAATATCGACCTCTCGCACATGACAGATTCGATTATCAAACTCCCATTCTTGCGCATCAATTCGATCATGATTATCGTAAAGTAAATAAAATGTGTCGGCTTTCAGTCCACGGCGCATATATTTAGCCAGCGCAGGCTTATATTCAATAATGCTACCAGTTCTTGATTTGATCTCTTCGGCATAAGTATTACCACACCAAATATAATCCAGTGCAATTTGCTCGAAAGCCTTCCGACTTAATCGCTTATGCGGAATAAATGAGTTCGCCAAAATGTTGCGTTTAAATAAAATCCCACTGCTCAGATAAGGTGTGCATTTATAGGATTTTGACAAACCGACCATGCTGACTTGAGGCTCATACCAACGACCGTTATACCAGCACTCTGTGTAGTCGGAAATATCTCGACCATCTAACACTGGTACTGGATCGCCAAAGGTGAACGCTTCAGATCGCTGCGAAACTTTTTCACCCACCACAGGCATCTGATTGATCTGACTTCGAGCAAAATCATAAATACTTTTTGCAGTCGAAAATGGATTCATTGGTAAATCTCCAAAAATGATGTATTCGAATTGGATTGACCTTCGAGAGGCTCATTAAACAAGGCGTGCATCAATGCCCAAGCGAGATCTGCATGTCCTGTTTCTTCAGAACGTCCTGCAGTGAAAGTCATTTGCTTTTGACTTGGTGTGAGCGTTTTTTTAATGCTCATTAATGATTGAGAGAGATCCGTCCAACCTGCGTCATATTCCAACCGACCACTGCGTATCACATCCATGGTTTTTAGAACCAATTTTGTTTTGACTTCAGGGGAGTAGCTAAACACAGTCACATTCGGGAAAAATTGTTTAACCAGTTGCGCTACACCTGTGCCCATGCCTGTCGTGTCGATCCCGATATAAGTGACGAAATAACGCAGCGTAGTTTGGCGGATCATTTCAGCTTGGCTTTTAAAGTCCATGCCCTTAAATTGAATTTTCTCCAATACTCGGAATTTCCCGCCTGCGACTTTTGGCGGTGCGATCACGACCATGCCTGCACTATCGCCACTTTCGGCAGGATCATAACCAATCCATACAGGCTGGTTTGAAAATGGACGGCTATGAAAAGGCTTAAAGTCATCCGCCCAAACTTCCCACGAATCGACCATGCATGGTTGCAACATCGCCAATGGGAAAATAGATGCACCATCATCAATGAATTGACACATCAATAGATTTGCAAACTCTTCTGCAGAATATTCAAAGCGCAGCTCTTCAATATCGAACAGATCACATCCGCCATTTTCAGCATCCATGATCGTGACGATCTGACGCCACATCCGATCTTCACAAAAGCGACCATCTTTTAGCGCATCATGCGATACATCAATATTTAACTTTTGATCTTTTGCTCGACCACGGTTGAACCGAGTGCCAGTCCAAAAGTTGTAGGCTTCATGCGCCATCGTTGATGGTGTAGAGAAGTAGGTTTTGCGCCATTTCTTATGCAGCGCCATTCCCGATGCAACTTTGTTCAGCTCATTGAACCCAAAAGTCCAAAAGAACTCATCAAAATAAAAATTGCCATGATGGCCTTGAGCAGTACGATAGTTTGTACCGAGAAATGTCATCACAGCTTGATTTGGCAGAATAATCGGATCACCAACTAACTCAACGCCACACGCCTCGAACGCAAATGCCTTAATGTATTCTTTAAAAATATGCGCTTGCGCCTTAGACGCAGACAGGAATATTTGATTTCGTCCAGTTGACAACGCATCGACCAATGCTTCCCGAGCAAAGTACCAAGTCGCACCGATCTGACGGCTTTTCAAAATCACTCGTGTGCGTTGATTGCCTGCTTTATACCAATCTCGCTGATAGTCAAATAAGCTGTCTTCAAATGCACTGATCAGCTGATCAACTTGCTCATCAGAAAATTCATTATTGTCCTTTTTCTTCTTCGGCTTGGCATTGCGATTGGCAATATTTGGATTCAGATCGGCTTCATTTCCACCATCTCGGAATCGCTCAATCCGAGCAAATTCTTTGTAGTTTTTAAACAGGTCTGCCAGTTCTTTATAGTCGCCACTGGATTTTTTATTTTTTAAAGTCAGCGTCATCAAGCGAACAGTCAGCGCTTCTTCAACACGACTGTCAGGCTTGGTTTTATCCCACTCTTCTCGTGTTTTCCATGCTTGCACAGTGCGCTCATTTTCATTGAGTGCTTCTGCAATATCGACAATTTTCCAGCCAAGCCAAAATAGAAATTTTGCCTTGAGCTTATTGTCGAATATCAGTTCGAGATTGGCGAGTTGGGACATTGGCAGGTCGTTTGCTATTTAACAGCCGAGCCCAGTTGTAAACAGCTCATCTACAACCGCAACGTATTGCGCCCCAATCGCTTCATTGCCCATTCTGCACCTATTGATTCATGCCGAATTCCCTTCCCAAAGGCATCCAAATAGGTACAGCAGAATGACTGATAAAATACAGCCGAAGCAATACAAATCAAACTGGTTCCGAGTCGCAGTGGCTGGCGACACGACAGACGGACGAGAGATTCAACCTGAATGGATCATTCAGATGGCTGAATCTTATAACCCAAACACTTACGGCGCTCGTGTCAATGTTGAGCATATCCGCAGTGCATTCCCTGACAGCTCATTTGGTGCATATGGTGATGTACTCGCAGTCAAGACTGAAAAAGTCGAAATTGACGGCGAACAAAAAGACGCTCTTTTTGTTCAAATCAAGCCGAATGCCAACCTAATCGAACTGAACAAACGTGGTCAAAAAGTCTATTCATCTATCGAAGTTGATCGCAACTTTGCCAAAACTGGAAAAGCCTATTTGGTTGGTTTGGCTGTCACCGATAGCCCTGCGTCACTCGGTACAGAGATGCTTCAATTCGCATCAACTGCAAAAGTCAATCCACTTGCCGATCGCAAGCAAAACCCTGACAACATTTTCACTGCTTCACAAGAAGTCAGCTTGGAATTTGAAGAAGTCAAAGAACAAAAATCATTCACAGGTGACTTGGTCGAAAAGGTGAAAAACCTGTTCAAAAAGACAGAGCAGCAACAGCAACAAAATCAACAAAGTTTTAGCGAAAACGAACAAGCGATTATGGCTATTGCTGAACAAACAGCGAGCCAAGGTGAGGCACACAGCCAACTGCTTGAAAAGCACAATCAGCTTGAAGCGGAATTTAAAGATTTCAAATCGAAGCTAGATAAAGAGCCACAGTTCACGTCACGTCCTGAGTCCAACGACAGCCAGTACAAAGAAACGGTCGATTACTAAGCAGTAGTTGATTTACCGCATATCGTACATTTAAGAAGAGAGCACAACATGCAACCGCAAACACGATTTAAGTACAACCAAGCAATGACTCAACTGGCTGAGCTCAACGGCGTAAAAACTGTAAGCGAAAAGTTCAATGTTGAACCATCGATCCAGCAAAAACTTGAAGAAGGCATCCAGCAATCATCAGCGTTCTTACAAAAAATTAATATTTTCGTGGTCAATGAACAATCAGGTTCGGCAGTTGGTTTGAGCATTACACGCCCGATTGCTTCACGTACCAACACAGACAATACAGACCGTCAAGCGACTGATCCGACCAACTTGGATGAGCGTTTTTACTTCTGCCGTCAGACCAACTTCGATACCTCAATTAAATATCGAAAACTGGATCAATGGGCGAAATTCAAAGATTTTTACAACCGTTTCCGTAGCGTGATCATCAAGCGTCAAGCCCTTGATCGCATCATGATCGGCTTCAACGGCACAAGCATTGCCACCACCACAGACATTGCTGCAAATCCAAAATTGCAAGATGTCAACAAAGGCTGGTTGCAAAAAATGCGTGAAGAAAACGAATCCCGTGTCATGACCGAAGGTGAAGTGGGTGCAGGTGACATCAAAGTCGGTGGCACAGGTGCACACTACAAAAACTATGATGCCTTGGTCATGGATCTGAAAAGCGCCATGATTGATGAAGTGCATCAAGGTAACCCTGACTTGGTTGTTTTATGTAGCCAAACCACAGTCGATGACAAATACTTCCCATTGGTCAACAAAGACCAAGAAAACAGCGAAAAGTTGGCTGCCGACATCATCATCAGTCAAAAACGTATGGGTGGCTTACCTGTCCATGCAGTACCGTTTTTCCCTGAAAACACCATCTTGATTACGACTTATGAAAATCTGTCGATCTATGTTCAAGAAGGTGCACGTCGTCGTCATGTGATTGACAATCCAAAACGTGATCAGATCGAAAACTACGAATCTTCAAACGAAGATTACTACATCGAAGATCTCGGCTTGGCATGCATGGCTGAAAACATCGTACTCCAAGACGCATAAGGTAAATCATGACTACCCCAGCACGTAAGCATTTCCAAAAGAGCCAAGCTGAAAAATCCGCTACACACGTAGCGGAGCATGGCTCAATGCGTGATTTGAATGTCTATGAACAGCAGTTATTACAGCTAAATACTGACAAAAATCGCTTAAAAGGCGTTCAATCCATTCAAAACAAAGTAGAGCTGAAGCGCCAATTGATTTCAGCCTACAAGCCATATATCGAAGGCATTTTGACCGCCAAGCCTGCGGTGCAAGATGCCATTGTTTCAGAGATTCTCGTGTGGGCGATTGATATTCAAGACTTTGAATATGCATTGATCCTTGCAGATTATGTCTTGAAATACGGACTAAAACTGCCTGATCGCTTTGATCGTACCGAAGCGTGCTATATCACCGAAGAGATTGCGGAAGCCTATCTCAAAACGCTGAAAACTGATGCAGAGATCGACATCACTGTATTAGAGCGACTTTCAGCACTGGTGACAGATCCATCGCTTTCCAGTGAAGTTCGAGACATGCCTGATGAAGTCAAATCCAAGCTCTACCTCGCACTCGGTAAAGCCGAGATGCGCAGTATCAAGGCTGAAACTCAAGACGATTTAGCGCATGCAGTCAAGTCTATGAAGTATCTCGCTGAAGCGGTAAAGCTCAACGACAAGTGCGGTGGCAAAACCGACCTTGCAAAAATGGAAAAACTGGTCGCAGTGCTTGGCGAACAACACGCTTCAGCAGAAATCTCCGCACCTGAAAATGCTTCACTTGAAAACCAACAACAAGACGATTCAGCGAACAATCCTGAACCGACTTAACCGAGCCCTCGTGCCACACTGGAGAGCAATGGTCGTGATTTTTATCACAGTAAATCTTCAACGAGCCATTGCCCCTCCCAGTGTTTTAAAACACTTAGGAGATCATCATGGGTTTTGTTGCCAACGGCAATAACACACCAAGCAATATCACCGTCAGCAGTGGGACATTTTTCCCAAGCATTGCCATGGACGATATTCGTAAATATGTGCGCATAGATGGCTCTGTCACCGACGATCGACTTCGCCAAATACTTCGAGAAGAAGTCATCGACGTCAATCGCTTATTAAAAAATCTTATCGGCACTGCCGACACATTGGCAGGATTGGCGACCAGTCTCGTGGACGATCAACCCGACACCGAGATTTTATATTTCTCCGCCGTCGCCAACGGCATCGCTGCCAAGATTTATGAAAAATATCGAAACTACGATGCGACGAATTCAGGCAACAAACGTGCTGATGAAATGACACCAAGCATTGATGAATATCGACGCAACAAACATTGGGCGATTCAACAACTACTCGGTAAAAATCATACGGTGGTGGATTTGATATGAAAATGAATATTTATTCAAAAGAAACTCATAAACGTGTTCATCAGTACACATTTACTCAAGAAGAGTTGCAACGCCTAGCACTCGAAAAAGTTGCAAATGAGCTAGGCTTGGATTTGTCAAAAGTCGAAATATCTACAGAATCCAACCTGCGATCCCAAAGCAATGGAATCAATCCAACTACTTTTTGTTGTCATGTATCGATTACAGAAAAATTGGACTATGAGGGTGATGTATGAATAAACAATGTCAATGTTGCTGCAGCAAATGCAAACCTAAAAGTGATATGAGCGAGTGCAACTGTCGAGGATGCCAAATATCCAAGTCAGGCATGGGTTATCAACCCTGCTCAGGTAAGATCAAGGCATTACGACCACCCGAAATCACCAATGGACCCGACGTCAAACTTTGGCCATCAGGTGAAATCATTCCAGATAATGTTCCTGCACCACCATTATTAAAGATTGGTGAGGAGCAGAAACGTAAAACAACATTCTGGGGCAAGTGGTTTCGATGAATACCATCCGATCCATGCAGAACGACACGATAGATCGTATTTGTTGGCGTTATTACGGACGAGGCTCAGGTGTTATTGAGCAAGTCATCGCAGCCAATCCACAGCTTGCCGACATTGGTGTGATTTTACCTATCGGCACATTGGTCAATCTGCCTGAGATCAGCACACCCCAAGCCACCAAACAAAGCATTCAACTATGGGACTAACACAATGCCCGAACCAACATCAGTCACCACCACCGCACTTGCATTGAGCTCAGCATCGCTATTGCCATTTGTCAACGGCAACATTCTGCTCGGTGCAGTACTCGGTGGCGTGGTAATCACTGCAGAGTCTAAAAATCTTACAGGCGCAAAGCGTGTCTACACCATGCTGGTATCCACAGCAGTCGGCTACTTGATTGCACCTGTGGTGATGGAGCTTTTACCTACACCCTTTAACAATGCAGGCTTGTGTGGACTCATTTCGTCAGTATTTGCATTGCTGATTTTAGTCAAGCTGTTGGATTGGGCAAAAGTGTCCAAACTCTCTGATATTTGGAAAGTGTTTAGAGGCGGAGGCTCTCTATGATGATTCAGATTATCGCACTTTGCGCATATATCTTCTGCGCATTTCGTATTGTCTATTTCAGCCGTGATGGTTCACGTTACCACCGTGGCTACGCATGGTTTGCCACATTATTGGCAGCATCATTTTTCGGACAATCCATTCATATTATTTTTTTCAAAGACCCAGTCACCATATGGGATGCCGTGTTTGCAGTAGTACTCGCTGTGATCGTGCAACGTAGTGGTGGCAACGTGGCAAAACTCATTTGGAGCGCATCATGAAGATTTTACGATTCGGTGCAAAAGGCGAAGCCGTCATCACCCTGCAAACCCAACTCAAGAAACTCGGTTTTACTGGTAAAACTCGCAAAGCATTGATCATTGATGGTGATTTTGGTGAGCAAACTGAATACGCCGTTATGCAATTTCAGCGCAAACATAACTTGCTGGATGACGGTAAAGTCGGCGAAAAAACCTATGCTGCATTACATGGTAAATCAACTGACAAATTACTCAGTGCCAAAGACTATGCCAATGCAGCAAAACAGCTTGGCGTATCAGAGCTCGTGATTCGAGTATTTGGCGCAGTTGAGGGACTTGGTGCAGGCTTTTTACCCAATGGCAAACCCAAAATCCTATTTGAACGCCATCGCATGTATTACTACTTGAAGCAAAAACACGGCACAGCTTTTGCCAATCAGATGCAAGCGAAGTACCCAAGCATTGTCAACCGAGCCACTGGTGGCTATCAAGGTAACAATGCCGAACACGTCCGACTTGCGACAGCGATGCAGATCGACCGAGATTGCGCACTCATGTCAGCCAGTTGGGGACAGTTCCAAATCATGGGGGAGAACTGGAAATCTCTAGGCTACGCTTCTGTTCAAGACTTTGTCGATTCACAATACCTCAACGAAGCCAATCAGCTGGATGCCTTTGTTCGATTCATTGAGTTCAAAAAAGGCGAAGTGGACGGCAAAGACATTACCTTGATCGACGCACTACGTCAGCAAAACTGGCATGCAGTCTTTACCCTGTACAACGGACGGAACTACAAAAAGCTCGGCTACCAAGCCAAGTTCCAACGAGAGTGGGATCACCTTGAGCCGTTATACGGAAAACAAGCCGCATGAAAAAACTGCAAAGTCTAAGAGACCACTTACTCAAGGCGATTCCAGAGTTAGCACAAAACCCTGATCGCATTCTCGTTTTTGCTGACAATGGCAATGTCCGAAGCACATTAGCAAACGGCTTATCATTCGAGTACGTTTACACAGCTTCATTGGTACTCGTAGACTTTGCAGGCGATCTTGCTGCCGTGAGCATTCCAGTACTCGACTGGGTGCGCATTCATCAACCTGAGTTGATGTCCAACCTTGACAAAGCCAACGAAGCCATCAAATTCGAAGCCGAGATTAAAACCAATGACAAAGTGGATCTCGGCATCGAGCTAGCACTCACCGAACGAGTCATCGTCAAGCGTGATGGTGGCAACCTGAGCATCGACTATCCAGCCGAACCAACCTATGAGAAAGCAGCTGCATCGACCCTTGTGACTTTGATTGATAATGCAACAGGACAGACCCTAGCATCTTGGCAGTCACGAGATCCCGAAGAACAATATTTTTTATAGTGCGAAGCCATGCCGACGGATCTACACGATTTTGATCAACTCACCACCGAGTTAGAACGCTACCTCGACAAGCTCAGTGAATCTGAACGCAACAAACTCGCCTTGTACCTCGGACGCAAGATCCGCAAAAGTCAGAGTCAACGCATCACAAAACAACAAAATCCCGACGGCACAGCCTACGAACCACGACGCAAGGGACTCCGTGAGCGATCAGGACATATCCGTCGCAAGATGTTCCAAAAGCTTAAAACCATTAAACATCTTAAAGTAGAGCGAGAAGCTAACGGCGTCAGCATTGGTTTTAACAGTCGCATATCCCACATAGCACGCATTCACCAAGATGGCTTGGTGGATCGTGTCTATATCACCGAACACCAAGCCATCCGTGTGCGCTATACACAACGCACATTGCTTGGCTTCACTGATGCAGAAATCGAAATGACCGCCGACGAAGTCAGACAACATATTCTTGAAAAATAATAACTTCAGCTGAGTTGTAAACAGCGCATCTACAACCGCAACCACATGCAATAAATAAATAGCTGCACCACGATTGCAGCATGAATACCGAAAACGTCCGTCGCCTCGAAAACCTCATCCGCTTTGGTGTGATCTCCTCCGTAGACCATACCAAAGCACGATGCATTGTAGATTTTCAAGGGATCATCTCTGCACCATTGCCATGGCTCACACTTCGAGCAGGCACAGACACGACTTGGGATTCACCAAGCATTGGTGAGCAAGTCCTCGTGCTTTCTCCAAGCGGAGAGCTTTGCAACGGCGTTGTGCTGTTTGGCATGTATAGCACTGCACATCCAGCGCCTAGCAACGACCCTGATCTCAAAATTCGCAAGTTTTCCGACGACGCACACATCAGCTACAACACCAAGACCCATCACCTCGAAGCCATCTTGCCCGATGGAGCGACAGCAACCATCAATGCCACAGGTGGCACGACGTGGAACGGCGACATCACCCACAACGGCAACATGCAACGTAATGGCAGTACCTCCATGACAGGTAATAATACCGTTGGTGGCAGTAGCTTGACACTGGGCAGTAGCCATTCTCAGGGCATGTTCACCTCAGATGGCGATATCAAAGCAGGCAATATCAGCTTGTCATACCACTTAACGTCAGGTGTGCAATCGGGTAACGGAACATCGGGAGTACCAATCCCATGATGTCACGTACCACTGGACGTTGGATTGGCGAGCTTGATCACATCAAGCAAAGCATTCAAGACATTTTGACCACACCGATCGGCGAGCGCACAGCACGCCGAGAGTATGGCTCAATCATTCCCGACTTAATCGACCAACCGATTAACGATGCGCTGATACTTCAGCTATACACACTGATCAGCAAATGGGAAAACCGCATCAGTATCGAGCAGATCACTGTCAGCGATCTGCGTGCAGGCGCATTAGTCTTTGATCTTGAGGCGATTCACATCGCCACAGGCGAACGTCTAAATCTCAACACCCCACTACAGATGGGAGCAGCTGCATGAGCGTAGACTTTTCAACACTTGCACAGCCAAAGTTGATCGAAGAAATCGACTTCGAGGTGCTTTTTGCTGAGCGAAAATCGGCATTTTTGGCATTGTGGGACGATGAGAAACGCCCAGCTTTAGAGGCGACTCTAGCTCGTGAATCCGAGCCGTTGACCAAATTACTTCAAGAAAGTTGCTATCGGGAAATGATTCTTCGCAATCGCATCAACCAAGCTGCGCTCAGCACATTACTCGCATTCGCAACCAGCACAGATTTAGATGCCGTGGTCGCAAACTATGGCATCACCCGATTGCTGATCAGTCCCGCAGATGAAGATAGCGATGCAGTCTATGAGTCGGACGATGCACTGCGTTATCGTGCAAGTTTAGTTTTCGACTCGCTCTCTGTTGCAG
>LULL01000213.1_pt3 | contig 22557 bp, 21 predicted proteins | sample 728161 | NCBI WGS metagenome assembly LULL01 (sample SAMN03860290, study PRJNA289734) | marine metagenome | biome: seawater column; feature: ocean; material: water; isolation source: Red Sea water column Station 149 - depth 500m | place: Saudi Arabia: Red Sea | collected 2011-10-15 | depth 500 m
CTCGTTCGGGCTCCACCATTATTGGATCGTTGTTTTTGGGCGTTTCGCGTAAAGCGGCAGCTGAGTTCTCATTCTTCTTGGGTATCCCTGTACTGATGGGTGCTGGTTTGCTCGACATGTATAAGATGCGTCATGAGCTACATAGCAATGACATGCTGGTGTTAGCAGTCGGTATTATTGTTGCCTTTATTTCGGCGCTAATCGTGATTCGTGCCTTGATTCGTTATGTGTCGAAGCATGACTTTACTGCATTTGCTTATTATCGAATCATTTTTGGTTTATTTATTCTAGCGACTTGGTGGACTGGTTGGGTGCATTGGTAATGCAAATGATTTGTCGATATCAAGCTGAATATGAAGTACAGTTTCAGCAACTACAGGCTCGTTTTACAGAGTTAAATGTTCAGCTTGAAGGACAAACTGTCGAGAAAATTAACGCTCGGTTTTTACGTCTTAACCCAGAAATGACTTTGGTATTGGATAGCGATGGTTTAAGCCTCGCAGCCAATGGAATGAAAATGCAACCTGATTGGCGCGCAGAAATTCCTAGATTAAAACGTGCAAGTTTAAAATCAGAAATGATTGCAAGAGCATGTCAGTTAGGTGAAAAGCCGACATTAATTGATGCTACCGCTGGATTGGGCCATGATAGTTTGTTGATGGCCCATCTTGGGGCTGAAGTTCAGTTAGTCGAGCGCCATCCAATTTTGTTTGTTTTATTGGAATATAGCAAAGTTCAGGCTGAACAAGATTCTTTCTTGCGATCTACAGTACAACGAATTCAGCTTGTTTTTGCGGACTCGAATCGCTATCTAAGCCAATTGATCGAACAAAATGAACAAGTCGATGTCGTTTATTTAGATCCAATGTTTCCTCAACGTGATCAAAACCAACAAGCGCTTAAGAAGCAAGCACAGGTCAAAAAACAAATGCAGCTATTGCATATGTTGCTTCCCGAAGATGGAGAAATGGATTTGGGAGATCAGTTACTTGATTTAGCTAAACAAATAGCCAAAAGAGTAATTGTTAAGCGCCCACGACATGCAGTTTATTTGGCTGAGGAAACACCTGATCATCAGTGGTTAGGAGACGCTTGTCGTTTTGATGCATATTTTCCAAAAGGTTAAATCTGAAATCGCACGCAAGTGATTGTTTAGCTTAGGTCAATGCTCGGTAAAGATTTGTGATATAGTGCAAAAGCATGATTGCTAAAAAATTCTTGTCAAGTTTACACTAGCGCAGCGCATAGCATGTTTTTGGAAAAGTGATGTTCATTCTGTAACGTTTGGCATATTTTCAGTTTAGGCTTGAAAAGAGAAACTCCCGAAGAATTTTATGATAGACCTCAAACCCTCCATTAATATCTGGCATGATTTTAAAAGTAACCAAATTGCTGGAATGTGGTTGTTTCTAGGGTCTCGTCGTTCCTTACAAGTGGTTCATCCTTCGATTACTCAACTGATTTTGTGGGGTATTTTAGGAGGTTGTACTAACTCACTCTATAGTTGGTTAGTCGCAGGGCAAATGGGAGATTTTAACTCTCAAGGTCTGATTGGCTACGCGCTTTGGCCTTTTATTGCTTTGATTGTTGGGATTTTCTTATCTCAACGTATGAACCAGCCAAGATTAATGCTTGTACCTGCATTGTTATGGTTGGTCCTCGATACAAATATTCTCTTACTGCAATGTTTGATCCAGTATTTAGGATCGAATGGTTACCTCAATTTTATCCCTGATAGTATCTACAATGGTTTTCTACCACCACTCTTTGTCGGACTTTTTGTTTGGCAAAGTTTAGCGGTTATTTGGGTTTTTTCCCGTGCTTTGAATTGGCCTTGGTGGGAGCGTGCTTTAGTCTTTGTCGCAACGATCGCAACCATGGTGGTTTGGCAGCTTTCGGTAAAAGACCAGCCGATTTGGAAGGTAGAAGAAACACCACCAACATTTGCAGAAGATGCTTTTTATGCACAAAGCTATTTGCTCGATAAAGCATTAGATCAAGTTCAATATGGTGATATTGCACAAAGTCATTGGTATTTCCTTGGTGTCGCGGGTGATAGTTATGTGGATGTGTTTAAGTCTGAAATTGAGCGTATAAGAGAGCAATTTGATACGCGTTTTGGAACGTTTGGTCGTTCTATCATGTTGATCAATAATCCTGCGACTCGTTTGGAAGTGCCAATTGCTTCAAAAACCAGTATAGAACTGGCATTACGACGTATTGGTCAGCAGATGAATCGAGACAGTGATGTTTTATTTCTCTATATGACATCACATGGCGAGCGAAATCATTTTGAAATTGAAAATGCTCCGCTAAACCTCGGTCAAGTTGATCCGAAATGGCTACGGGAGACACTAGATAAGTCTGGTATTCGGTGGCGTGTTATTGTGATCTCTGCATGTTATTCGGGAAGTTTCATTCCTGCATTACAGTCGCCTGAAACTTTGATTATTACAGCTTCTGCCGCAGATAAGACGTCGTTTGGTTGTAATAATGAAGCGAATTATACCTATTTTGGTCGTGCTTTCTTTGATTTAGCAATGCGTGAACAGTCTTCAATGAAAACAGCATTCGATCAAGCAAAGCAGACGGTTACTAAATGGGAAACATCACAAGGTTTTGAGCCTTCAGAACCACAATGGTCAATCGGACGAAATATGGAGCTGATGTTGCCACAACTTGAGCCATATTTATTTCCACAACAAAATATGACAACAACAGACATTACAAAACCACAGGATAATGAGCATGCAACTACTGCAAAAAAATCGTTGTTTTGAGGGAGAACAACGAATTTATCAAATTGACTCTCAGCATCTTAAAGGGGCGAGTAAAGTCGGTGTTTATTTACCTCCTGCTGCTTTAGAAGGAAAACCGTGTTCAGCATTGTTTTATCTTGCAGGTTTGACTTGTACAGAGGAAACGTTTGCAATCAAAGCACATGCGCAGCGTATGGCTGCTCGTCTTAGTCTTATTTTGATTACCCCTGATACTTCTCCGCGTGGTGAAAATGTTGCGCAAGGTGATCATTGGGATATCGGGCAGGGTGCTGGTTTTTATATTAATGCGACTCAACAACCTTGGGCTGAACATTATCAAATGGAGTCTTATATTGTTGATGAGCTATATGCACATATCTTGCAGGAATTTCCAGTTATTGAAAATCAAATCGGGATATTTGGTCATTCGATGGGTGGTCATGGCGCATTAACGTTAGCATTTAAATATCCTGAACAATTTAAATCTGTATCTGCGTTTGCTCCAATCTGTGCACCGGGTATTTGTCCTTGGGGGGAGAAAGCATTTGGTCAGTATTTGGGGAATGATCAGCAGCAATGGTTAGCGCATGATGCATTGGCATTAGTTCAACAGAAAGGCCGCATTTTTGAAGAAATTTTAATTGATCAAGGTGTCGATGATCAGTTCTATAGTCAACTTAATCCTGAAAAATTCAAGCAAGCCTGCTTAGATGCTGGTCAGCCACTCACCTTGCGTTTACACAAAGGATATGATCACGGCTATTACTTTATCCAAAGTTTTGTAGATGATCACTTGCAATTTCATGCCATTCAATTAGAAAAAGTGAATGCTTAAAAGAAAAAGAAGCTCTTATGAGCTTCTTTTTAATTGTGTGTCCATTCAACATTGAACTCTTGTTGAGCCATGCGGTTTAAATGATCAATCACGACTTGCTCTAGGTGTTGAACATCATCTTGCTGATTTTCAATCAATACACCTAGATATTGCTGTTGTGGTGTCAATGTAACGGTTGCTGTAGGCATAAAAATTTTTGAGTCAGTTTCGGTCTCAGCAACTTCGAATTTGTGCTTCCAATGATTGATGAGCCGTTTGCTAATGCGCTTACCTTCTTGAGTTGTAATCTGTGTCGTACTATTCATATCTAAACTTCATCTTCTGATTTTCACCGATTAAAAATAGCAAAATCAGTCAGGGTTAAAAACAGCATTCATGCAACGAGCTGTTGCAAGTTTGCAATGTGGTAATCGTGTCTTTGTAACAGCCCTAAAGTAAATGAATTTGCTATAATTGATTTATCATTTTTTCAAAGTTTGCCAGGTCTTCCATGTCCAAGCCTTATTTAATTGCTCCTTCTATTTTATCTGCTGATTTTGCTCGTTTAGGTGAAGATGTAGAAAAGGTTTTAGATGCAGGTGCAGACGTTGTACATTTTGATGTGATGGATAATCATTACGTACCGAATTTAACCTTTGGTGCAGGTATATGTAAGGCGCTTAAAAATTATGGTATCAAAGCACCGATTGATGTGCACTTAATGGTGTCGCCTGTTGACCGTATGATAGGTGATTTCTTGGAAGCTGGAGCTGACATTATTACTTTTCATCCAGAAGCAACAGATCATATTGATCGCTCGCTTCAGTTGATCAAGTCTGGTGGTGCAAAAGCGGGTTTAGTCTTCAACCCTGCGACATCATTACATTATCTTGACTATGTACTTGATAAAGTTGATCAAATTTTATTGATGAGTGTAAACCCTGGCTTTGGTGGTCAAAAATTTATTCCAATGACCTTGGAAAAGCTGCGTCAAGCACGTCAAATTATTGATGCAAGTGGTCGTGATATTCGTTTAGAAGTTGATGGTGGTGTCGGACCAGCGAATATTAGGGAAATTGCTGAAGCTGGTGCAGATATGTTTGTTGCAGGATCTGCGATTTTTGGTCAACCTGATTATAAAACTGTAATTGACCAAATGCGTGCAGAGCTAGCCAAAGTTGGTGCAAAACAAATTTAGTCTCTTTTACCTATTTTTCACACAAGACTGTGGATAACTTTGTTTATAACTGGGTGGATAACCGTGTTGATAAGCAGGTGGATAAGGTGTTGTTAAATTAAACAAAACGATTTCAGTTGTTTATATTGGTAGCACATTGATGAAAAAAGGACAGCAAAATGTCCTTTTTTTGTGCGCTAAATTATTTATTTTGCTCTTATTTTACTCATTTTTTATAAAAGTTAATTTTGAATATTTAAACAGCAGCTTTGAAATAAAATAGAGCAACAGAACCTACGAACAACATAATGTGGATTGTGCATAACTTGAAAAGAAATTATGCTATGAGCATTAAATTGATCTGTTTATTGTGAATAAGGGACACTTCGTGCAACTTCAACCAAAGTACAAACATGTATGGTTTGTATTCCTGATGATAATTTTCATCGGGGGAAGTAGTGCGGCTGTTGCAGCAGTTCATGCCATTCAAGCTGATGAGCAAATGGAGATCATGCCACAGCAGATGCCTTGCCATGATCAAGCAAAGACAGATCAACATCAGCACATGCAAATGTCTCATGTAGATGCTCAAATGATGGTGAAATGTCATGGTGACAACATCTCAGATGATCAGCATTGTCAAGATTGTAATCAGCCATCGCATTGTCAAAATGTTAATTTAGCACTAGATCAACAGGTGCCGACTTTATCTTTGAATTCCATCTTTGAGTTAAATCATCGTACAAATACGGATTACCAAGCTCGTCATCTTGCTGGATATTGGCAAGAAATTTTACGCCCGCCTAAAGCCTAATCTGCATTTGAGTTACCTCTTTTGGATAAGAGGGGCTAGGAGAGATTGTTCTCTCCTAAAAGTCAATTCATACAGATTGGGAAAATAAAATGTCTGCAAAAATTTATGCTGGTGTAATTGCTAGCTTCAGCTTATTGTTTGCGCCTGCCAGTTGGGCAGCGATTAAAGAGTATCATTTGAATATTGATCAGGGCATGGTCAATATCACAGGGAAATCTGTCAAACGCATGACGGTGAATGGCAAATTCATTGCTCCATTACTTGAGTTTGAAGAGGGGGATGAGGCGGTTATTCATGTGCATAATCAATTAAAAGATCAAGATACCTCATTGCACTGGCATGGTCTGCTTTTACCTGGATTGATGGATGGTGTGCCTGGTTTTAATGGTTTCAAAGGCATTCAACCAAATGGTAGCTTTGAATATCGTTTTAAAGTCCGTCAAAACGGAACCTATTGGTATCACGCACACAGTAAAGGTCAAGAACAAGATGGTTTATATGGCGCTTTAGTCATTTATCCGAAGGGTAAGCAGCCTGTCGCTCAACATGAAAAAGCAGATCGCGACTATGTAGTGATGCTGTCCGACTTTCATGAAACTAATAGTGATCAAATTATGGCGAATTTGAAAAAATCTGCCGAATACTATCAAAATCAGCGTGAAACGGTGGGTGATGTTTGGCAACAAGTCAAACAAAAAGGTTTGAAAGCAACTTGGCAAGATCGTTCGATGTGGAATCAGATGCGGATGCTCAAAACCGATTTATCGGATGTCACGGGTTATACCTTTCTAGTTAATGGAAAAACTCCGCAGCAAAATTGGACAGGTGCATTTAGTGCAGGTGAAAAAGTTCGTTTACGTTTTATTAATGCATCTGCAATGTCATTTTTTGATGTACGTATCCCGAATTTGAAAATGACGGTGGTCAGTGCAGATGGTCAACCTGTACAGCCTGTTGCTGTAGATGAGTTTCGTATAGGTGCGGCTGAAACATACGATGTAATCGTTGAGCCAAAGCAAGCACATTATCAAATTGAAGCAGAGTCGATTGATCGTAGTGGTTTTGCAATTGCGTCACTACAGCGTGATACAGTCGCCCCACCAGCTCAGATTGAGATGCCAAAAGCGCGTCCACGTGCATTATTGACCATGCAAGATATGGGCATGGATCATGGTACACATGCACAGATGGATATGAAAGATATGGATCATTCAGCCCATACTGCAATGAATATGTCAGACATGGATCACTCTACTCATGATTCCATGAAGATGGGCAACATGAATGAAATGCATCAGCAACAGATGACATCTCAGCATGAAAATGTGAAGTCTGAATCTGTTCAAGGTTGGGTGAATGCATCCACGCCAATAGGTCATAAAGCATTGCAATATGCTGATCTAAAATCATTAACACCGCAGCCTGATACACGTCCAGCAGAAAGAGAATTGGTCATTCGTCTTGGTGGGAATATGGAGCGCTACATTTGGACAATTAATGGTAAGAAGTTTAATGAAACAGAACCATTCAAAGTGAAATATGGGGAACGTATACGCTTGAAATTTGTGAATGACAGTATGATGGCTCACCCAATGCACTTGCACGGTATGTTTATGCAGCTTGAAAATGGTCAAGATCCAAGTAATATGCCAAATAAACACACGATCATTGTGCCACCAGGGAAAACAGTTACAACTTTACTTACTGCTGATGAATTAGGTGAATGGGCTATCCACTGCCATTTGTTATATCACATGGCAGCTGGAATGATGAACAAACTCATTGTGGCAAATGTAGATAGCAATGATGTTGATTCAAAAAGTATCGTTGCCCAACCCCATGCAAATGATAAGGGAGTGAATCAACATGCAAACCACTAAAAAACTTTTTTCAAAAACACTTTTATCAGTTGCTTTAATTGGTTTAGCAGGTATGGCATTTGCTAATGATAATTCGACTGAAAATCTAAATAAGAGTACGTCAAGTATGAATGTGCTTTTAAAAGAAGCTGGAGGATTAGGCTATGTTGAACGTAATGCTGCTCAAAGTACTTCAAAAGGCAAATTAGCTCTTAGCCAAAATCATGATAAACATCTGAACGAGCATGGTGGACAGATTTACCAAACAACTAAATTTTCCAATGAGTGGGTAATTGATAACGATGGTAAGGGTAGTTTAGGTTCTAGTTTCGAAACATTGATTGGAACAGATGAGAATCGAGTATTTGTTGAAGCCAATCTGAATAAAGCAGAGAGTAATGATCCCAATTATGATGTATCAGCTCTTTACAGTAGAAATGTTGCAGCATTTTGGGATGTACAAGCTGGGGTAAGGTATAGTGAGGACAAAAATAACCGTAATAGTAATCGCATTGATGGCGTTATTGGATTATTAGGTCTTGCTCCTTATTTCTTTGAGACAAAAGCTTATCTTTATGGTGGTGAAAATAATTTTTGGGGAGCCAGTTTTGAGTTTGATCGAGATCTATTACTCACTCAAAAGCTAATTACTCAGCCATATATTGCAGCAGATATTGTGCTTAATGATAATTCAGATTTTGCTGCAAAGTCAGGTTTGTCTGAGTTAAAGACAGGTATAAAAACTCGTTACGAGATTAATAAGCGTATCAGACCATTTGTTGATGTCGCTTATCAATATGAAAAAGGACAGAAATTAACAACTTTTCAAGAAGCTACAGATTCTGAAAAGGGGTGGTTATACGGGGCAGGTATTGAATTAGTTTTCTAAATATTTCATTAAGAATGAATAATGGTGATATTCCATTGTTCATTAGACCTCTTGCAAAAGTCAAAAAATAATCAGATGTAAGTATTGATTTTATTAAGTTTGATCAATTCTAAAATCATTGAAAATAGCACTTACGCAAGAGGTCTAATCTTAATTATTTTAAACTTACGGATAACCCTTCAAGTACTTTACAAGAGTTAATTTCCAAAAAACCAGAGCATTTACTTCTTAAATCAGAAAGTTGTTGCTTAAGCTGAATCTGTTTTTGGATATTTTGTTCTAATTGATGAATATGTTTATCAACTAAGATGTTAATAGAATTACAGTTTCCACAAGGTTTGTCTTTGTATGCTAATAAAATTTTAATTTCGTCCAAGCTCATATTCAAAGTTCGGCAATTAAGAATAAATAGAAGCCGCTCTAAGTGGTCCTTGTTATAAAGTCGATAATTAGCTTCCGAACGATTAGGGGCTAGTAATAAAGCTTCTTTTTCATAAAACCGTATTGTAACAACAGGGCAACCAGATAGCTGGGATAATTCACCAATTTTTAAGTTCATTTCAAGTCACCTAATCTATTGACTCTATAGTAGCTATAGGGATTTTAATATGCAATACGTGAAGATATGACTATAGGCACATCAATGAGTGGTTGCGGTTGTAATCAAGAAAGTTCTTGTGAAGACACTAAGCAAAAACAAAATGAATCAAAAACAGATTCTTGTAAAATTAAAGATTTAGCTACAGAAGAAAGTGAAAGTTCTTGTTGCGATAATGAGGCACAGCAAGAACCTAACCCTGATGAAAAAGATTCATGCGGTAGTAAGCAGTCGAATTCATGCTGTGGTTCAGATTCGATAACTTCACCTGAAAAGATTAGGGGGAGTGAAGATACAGCGACTTTCATCAGTGACTATAGCATCCCGAAAATGGATTGTTCCGCAGAGGAACAAATGGTTCGGATGACTTTATCTTCATTGGTAGATGTTAATAGCTTGGTTTTTGATTTGCCGAACCGGAACCTAAAAGTTCTGCATAATGGTGAAAGTAATGAAATCACTGCAAAACTTGAAGCTCTTGGATTTGGGGCAAAATTAAATAAAACTGAAGCTTATGAAAATAAAGAGCAAGCACAAGAAGCTAGTACTTTTCTGATTCCGAAGATGGATTGTTCGGCAGAAGAGCAAATGGTAAGAATGGCACTTTCTCCCTTGCATGAAGTTAAAGGTTTATCTTTTGATTTGGCACAAAGACGGTTAGTTGTTTTCCATACCAATGGGATTAATGAAATTACCACAAAACTTGAAGCCCTTGGCTTTGGTGCAAGGCTTGTGGAAACGGTAAAAGCTACGGAGGAATTGCCTGAAGCACCTGATCCAACTAAGCAGGCGGAAGTCCTAAAATTATTACTAACGATTAATGGTGTTCTTTTTTTTATTGAGTTCATAAGCGGAATCATAGCCGCATCGACGGGGCTTATTGCGGACTCTCTTGATATGTTTGCTGATGCAGCCGTTTACGGTATAGCACTTTACGCGGTAGGGAAAGCGGCTAAATACCAATTAAAAGCAGCTCATTTTGCAGGATGGATTCAACTTTTATTAGCTTTGATCGTTATTATTGATGTTGTCAGACGTTTCATGTTCGGTAGTGAACCAGAGTCAGATTTGATGATCATTATTGGCTTCTTAGCACTTATTGCCAATGTGACGTGCTTGTATCTCATTTCTGGGCATAAAGAGGGCGGAGCCCATATGAAAGCGAGTTGGATCTTTTCAGCTAATGACGTAATAGTAAATATGGGGGTTATTTTAGCAGGCGTACTTGTCGCATGGACTGGTTCAGCTTACCCGGATTTGATTATTGGTATTCTTGTTTCACTGTTTGTACTGAATGGCGCTCGAAAAATTTTGGCGTTGAAATAGGGTGCAGACAATGAATTTATTTCAAGTAAAGCAAGATCAGACTGTAAAAATTATTGATCTTAAAAAGGGTGAACAGTATCAAGATAAAAATGATCCTGTTCTGGAGCGTTTAGAACTGCTGGGCTTTAGAGTAGGTGAATCCTTACAAGTGCTTGCGAAAGGGCTTTTTGGTGGTGATCCTGTGTTGGTTCAAATCGAAACCTCACGTTTCGCCTTAAGAAAAAATGAAGCAGAACGAATTTTTGTAGAGATTACCAATGGAAACTAAAAATATTGCACTTGTTGGTAATCCTAATTGCGGTAAAACATCACTTTTTAACACCCTCACAGGGACTCGTCAAAAAGTTGCAAATTATGCTGGGGTAACGGTAGAACGGAAAGAGGGATTTTTTAAACTACCTTCTGGTGATACCGTTCGAGTATTGGATTTGCCTGGGACTTATAGTTTAAAACCGAGCAGTTTAGATGAGGAGGTAACTAGAGCAGTATGCTTTGGTGAATTAAAAGGCGAAGTCATACCTGATATTTTTGTATGTGTTGTCGATGCTACGAATCTTCATCTTCATTTAAGTCTTGTACTTGAAGTCAGGGCTTTAAACAGACCAATGTTACTTGTTCTTAACATGATGGATGAGGTTAGAAAGCGTGGGATTTCAATTGATACAACGAAGCTATCTCAGCTTTTAGGTATTCCTGTTGTTGAGTCAGTAGCTGTAAAAACAAAAGGCATTCAGGGGCTATTGACCCAATTGGATCAAAAGAATTTGTTTGTTGCCCCTTATCATTCTGATCTGAGTCACTTTGACCAAATCAAATATATTACAAAACAAGTCATCTTGAAAAATGATAATGGTGATAAACGAACGGCTTTCTTGGACAAAATATTCTTACATCCAGTTTTTGGATTATTAATATTGACCTTTACCATGTTTGTAATGTTTCAGGCTGTCTTTATTTGGGCTCAACCGTTAATTTCCTTTGTTGAGGATTCGATTTCATGGTTTGGTGGGGCGATAGGACCTTTGATTACTCATCCACTTTTAAGAAGTTTGGTCGTTGATGGTGTAATTGCAGGTGCTGGTAGTGTACTCGCGTACATGCCTCAAATTCTGATTTTATTTTTCTTTATTTTAATTTTAGAAGAATCGGGATACTTACCTAGAGCTGCTTTTTTGTTAGATAAGCTGATGTCTAAAGCTGGATTAAGTGGGCGTTCATTTATTCCACTACTTTCGAGCTTTGCTTGTGCAATTCCCGGAGTTATGGCGACTAGAAGTATTAGCTCTGAAAGAGATCGTTTAGCAACGATTATGATTGCACCTTTAATGACGTGTTCTGCACGATTACCTGTATATGCTTTGCTGATCGCTGCATTCATTCCAAACAAGTTGGTTTATGGTTGGCTCAGTTTACAAGGTCTAGTTCTGTTCGGGCTTTACATGTCAGGAATCGTATCCGCTTTATTGGTTTCTTTATTCCTGAAATTAGTCAGAAAAGATAAAACTGAAAGTATTTTCATTTTTGAATTACCTACATACCGTATTCCAGATGTTCGAAATGTAGCTTTGGGGCTTTATGATAGAGCAACTATATTCTTAAAAAGAGTTGGTGGAATTATTGTCGCACTTTCTATTTTATTATGGTTCTTGGTAACGTTCCCTTTACCACCTGATAATCCAACAATGCCACCAATCAATTATAGTATTGCTGGACAGTTAGGACATCTAATCCATCCAATATTTGCTCCGATTGGATTTACTTGGGAAATTTGTATTGCTTTGATTCCTGCAATGGCAGCTCGTGAAGTGATTATTGCTGCGTTAGGGGTGATCTATGCAATGTCTGGTGATGAAGATGCAGTTACCCAGACTTTATTATCTCAAATATCTGGTCCGGATGGATGGGGATTAGCAACAGGTATGTCATTGTTGGTTTGGTTTATTTTTGCCCCACATTGTTTAGCAACGCTAGCGACGATCCGAAGAGAAACAGGGAGTTGGAAACAACCAACCATAATGGCTGTTTATCTCTTTTCGTTGGCTTATCTATTCGCTTTTATCACTTATCAAGTTGTTAGTCGTTTAACGGTTAATTAAAGATGAGTCTGACTGATATCACGTCAAAAATCGTGGCGAAGCGAGAGAAATATGCCTAATACTCTACAAATAAATTCAACCAAAAAAATGTTTCAGTTTTATCCTCGCAATTTATTTTGGCTTGGGCTTTCCGTTCTTGCCATTGTTTTGGATCAATGGACAAAATGGATTGCCTTAGAAAAAATTCCTCACATAGATTTACCATGTCAGGATAGCGTAGAAAAAATTTGTGCTTATTCTGATTCTATTCAGGTCATTCCACAAATTCTTGATTGGACATTGGCATATAACCACGGCGCAGCGTTTAGCTTCTTATCTGATGCAGGTGGTTGGCAACGTTATTTGTTTACAGGTTTAGCTGGTATCTTTTCCCTGATCTTTATTTTTTGGCTGATGCGTATCCCAAAGAAATTAGTCATTTTACCTATTGCTATTTCGCTGATTTTAGGTGGTGCCATAGGTAATTTAATTAATCGAATGGTTTTGGGCTATGTGGTTGATTTTATACATATCTACCATGAGAAAACTTGGAGTTTTCCTGTATTCAATTTAGCAGATTGTTCGATTACTTTAGGCGTGATTTTTTTGCTGATTGATACGTTTTTTTTGGAAAAGAAGCGTAACCAAAGCACGGAGATGAACATGGTTAGCATTTTGAAGTAATCGCTTATATTAATTAGGGGTTGTTATTTTGCTAAGAATCTGTAAAACTGAAAAAGCTTAAATTTTGGTCATGACATTATGCACTGGTTAAAAACATGCCTTTCGCTGTTTTTATCATTTGCTATCCTATTCGTAGGATCGGCAGCAGTAGCTGCATCTGTACATAGTCCATGTTTAATGTCATCTCAAGATACACAATCCATGCAAATGATGAATTCTGAAGATCATGAAAAAGCAAATGCTATGCACATGGATTGCATGAAAGCTGATGTAAAGATTAAGAAGCAAATACATGATCCATCATGTATGTCTAAGCAAGATTGTATTATGTCTTTTTCTAAAATTGCATATACGTCTACAGCACAAAGTGTTTTGCAATCTGTGATTTCTTTTCCTGCGGAACACTCTGATTTCTCTCCATTAAATCAAAATTTCACCTCATCTGATCTTTCCAATTTATGGAAACCCCCACGCTCTAACTAATTTGATGGTTCTTCATCATTCATAGAGTTTTCTATGAGTGTTCTGCACGTACGCGTGTACATCATTTTAGAGCTAAAAATATGAACTTTAATAAAGGAAAGCTGTCCCTAAAATGGGGTGGATGCTCGATTGCGACGATCTGTTTTTTCTTGAGTTATGGACATGCTTATGCCCAGCCACTGACTTTGGATACAGCATTGAAGCTTGCTGAGCGATATGCGCCTGCTCTAAGAGCTAATAGTGCTCAGATTGAAGGTGCTGAGAATATAGTTTCAGCTTCAGGTATTTTGCCCAATCCTAAACTATTTGTGGGCCTCGATAATTACCCTGTATCAGGTGATGCTGCATGGTCTGTCACACAAGAGGGGATGACGATGCAAAAGATTGGCATCATGCAAGATTTTCCAAATCGTGCCAAAAGATTGGCCGAAATAGAATTAGCAAAAGCTGAATTGGGTTCAGCTAAAGCTCAGACAGAAATTCTTCTTATTGAGTTACGTCAAAAAGTAGCATCGGTATGGCTTAAGCGTTTTTATCTTGAGCGTAAACTGGCCTTATATGATGACCTTCTTTCAGAAAATGGATTGTTATCCCAGATTACGCAGACACAGGTTACATCTGGTCGGACTATGGTTACTAATGCGATTTCCCCTAAGCTGGACAAAACGGTTTTACTTGATCAAAAAGATGATTTACTTCGAGATTTAAATAAAGCAAAGCTAGAATTACACCGATTAATCAGTGCGGATTCTAGTCGTACAACTGAAATAGAAAGTTTGCCTAGCCAAGAACCTGTAATTAATTTTGATACATCACGTTTATATCATCATCTGCATCAACATCCTGAATTGAAAGCATTTCAAGCAGAAAGGCAAACTGCTGAAGCCAAACTTAAGCAAGCTCAAGCCCTACAAAAATCAGATTGGAGTATCGAGTTTGCCTATCAGCACCGTGCTCCTGAATTTGGAGATATGATTGGTGTGCAACTGACAACGGAACTACCAGTATTTTCAAAAAAACGAAGTAGTTCATTGGTTCAAGCCATTTTAGCGGAACAAAACAGGATTACAGCAGATCAGGAGATAAAATACCGCGAGCATCTCACCATGTTAGATGAGGGGCTATCGGACTTAAAAGCCCTTGATCAACAAATCCAACGTACAGTTCAAAGTACACTTCCTTTGACTAAACAAAAAGTAAATTTACAGCTAGCAAGTTATCAGGCTGGTAAAGCCAATTTGTCAGATGTCATTGAGACACGACAAGCATTACTAAATCAGCGATTACGCCTCATCGATTTACAACAACAGCAAGCAATGATCAAAGCCCAGCTCTATTTTTCTTTTGTAGAACCGACCTTAAACCATGCTGAGGAGCAGCCATAATGTTAAGAAATAAATTGGCAATGACTGTCATGGGAGTTGCCACAATTAGTCTTGTCGTAGGTGGCGGTGCCGGATATTGGTTTGCTCATCAGGAAGAGGGTTCTCAATCGGCATCGGTAAGCCAGAAGCAGGATGCTAAAGTGCTTTATTGGTACGATCCAATGAAACCAGAACAGCATTTTGATAAGCCAGGCAAGTCTCCATTTATGGACATGCAACTGGTACCTAAATATGCAGACGAAAATACTACGATGACGGATGAAAGTCGTCCTACAGTCAAAATAGATCCAACTCTTCAACAAAATTTAGCCATCCGTTACGGCACAGTTGAACAGGCTGTAATTGGAAATGCCATGTTTACTAATGGCATATTACAAGCAAATGAACGGCAAACAGCTATTTTACAAACTAGAGCAAGTGGCTTTGTCCAGCGAGTGTACGGGCATGCTGTTGGAGATATGGTGACGCAAGGAAGCCCTATAGCTGATATTTCAATACCGGAATGGACTGGAGAGCAAACTGAATTTTTAGCTGTGCTCCGTACGGGAGATCGTTCCCTTATTCAAGCAAGCCGTCAACGTTTACAGCTTTTAGGAATACCACAAAATGTGATTCATCAAGTTGAGCGAACTCGTCGAGTGCAATCTAATATAACTTTGCAAGCTCCAACTAGTGGATTTATTGATTCACTAGAAGTCCGCAATGGTATGGCTTTGGCTATGGGGCAAACCTTGGCCACAATTAAAGGTATCAACCCGATTTGGCTAGAGGCAGCCGTTCCTGAAAAACAAATTGCTGGAATCAAACGAGGTATGAGTGTAGAAGCCAATTTTGCTGCTTTTTCTCAAAAAGTAGCTGGCAAAGTTATCGACATTTTGCCTACCTTAGATACAACATCAAGAACTATTAAAGTTCGGATTGAATTACCAAATCCTAGTGGTCAACTTAAGCCAGGGATGTTTGCTTCTGTCAATATAATAAATAATCCCCAAAGCAGTTTAGTTGTGCCAGAGCAAGCTGTTATACGTACCGGTACTCGTAATATCGTCATTGTGGCACATGAACAAGGGCGTTTTGAACCTGTTGTTGTACAGTTAGGGCAGAGTGATGGAAATAAAATAGCAATTCTACAGGGTTTGAACGCTGGTCAGAAAGTAGTGGTTTCGGGACAATTCCTAATTGATTCTGAAGCAAATTTACAGGGTGTACTGGATAAGTTAAACACTGGACAATCGATTACTTCATCTCAAGTAACTAAGGCATCAATATACCAAGGCATTGGTAAAGTGGAAAAAGTTACTGCTCAAGACATTACCATTTCGCATCAGGCAATTGCTGAGTTGGGTTGGGGAGCTATGACCATGGGCTTTAAACAACCAGTACAACCATTTACCCAAATTCAGCAAGGAGATCAGGTCAGTTTTCGCTTTACACATGTTGGGGATGCTTATGTGATTTCTGACATTTCCAAGATGTCTATGACATCTATGAAGAACTAAACGGGAGAACCATCATGATCGCCCGTATTATTCGTTTTTCAATTGCAAATCGAGTATTTGTCTTATTAGCTGCTGTAGTTCTTGCCGTTTGGGGAACTTGGGCTGTCAAAAATACTCCGGTTGATGCTTTGCCAGATCTGTCTGATGTACAAGTTATTGTGCGAACTAATTTTCCCGGTCAAGCACCACAAATTGTTGAAAATCAGGTGACTTATCCTTTAACAACGACCATGTTATCAGTGCCCGGTGTTAAAGTTGTTCGGGGCTATTCTTTTTTTGGTGATTCGTTTGTTTATATCATTTTTGATGAACATACTGATCTTTACTGGGCACGTTCTCGCGTGTTGGAATATCTGAATCAAATACAAGGGCGAATGCCTACAAATGCAAAATCTTCATTAGGACCAGATGCTACAGGTGTTGGTTGGATTTACGAATATGCTTTGGTTGATCCAACAGGGCAACATGATCTCTCACAACTGCGAAGCATACAAGACTGGTTTTTGAAGTATGAACTAAAGACAGTACCGAATGTGGCTGAGGTTGCCACAATTGGGGGAATGGTTAAGCAGTATCAAATTGTTTTAGACCCTACCAAGATGGCAGCATTCGGTATAACTCAGCGAAGCATAATTGAAGCAATTCAAAAGGCAAATCAGGAAACTGGCGGTTCAGTCCTAGAAATGGCTGAAACTGAATATATGGTAAGAGCTTCTGGTTATTTAAAAACATTAGAAGATTTTCGGCAGATCCCATTACGTACGAACGGTTTAGGCATCCCAATCACTCTTGGAGAGGTTGCAACGATTCAACTCGGACCTGAAATGCGTCGTGGAATTACTGAACTTAATGGACAAGGAGAAACCGTTGGAGGTGTTGTGATTTTACGTGCTGGTAAAAATGCACGTGAAACCATTACTGCTGTAAAAGAAAAACTTGCCGAATTACAACAGAGTCTACCGAAAGGCGTGCAAGTTGTTCCAGTATATGATCGCAGTCAATTGATTGATCGGGCTGTAGAAAATTTAAGCCATAAATTGATTGAAGAATTTATTGTGGTGGCTTTGGTTTGTGGATTATTCCTCTGGCATTTACGTTCAGCAATGGTTGCGATTGTTTCTTTGCCCTTGGGAATCTTGTCAGCTTTTTTATTGATGTATTATCAGGGACTAAATGCCAATATCATGTCATTGGGTGGTATTGCCATTGCAATTGGCGCTATGGTTGATGCCGCTGTGGTTATGGTCGAAAACGCACATAAGCATATCGAAGCTTGGCAACATGAACATCCTAATCAAGTTTTAAAAACACAAGAGCGTTGGGACATCATTACGCATTCTGCTAGTGAGGTTGGACCTGCTTTATTTTTCTGTTTACTCATCATTACCTTATCCTTTATTCCCATTTTTACTTTGCAAGCACAAGAAGGACGATTGTTCTCTCCATTGGCATTTACTAAAACCTATGCCATGGCTGCTGCTGCTGGGTTATCAATTACATTGATTCCAGTTTTGATGGGATACTGGATTCGCGGCAAGTTACCCTCTGAACAACGCAATCCATTAAACCGTTTTCTCATCAAAATATATCGTCCGATGTTGGATAAAGTCTTAGCTTATCCAAAGACAACTTTATTTGGTGCATCACTCATTTTTCTTATCAGCCTTTTCCCTTTAACGCGGTTAGGTGGGGAGTTCCTGCCCAATATGGATGAAGGTGATTTACTGTATATGCCTTCGGCTTTACCGGGATTGTCCGCAGCAAAAGCTACTGAGTTACTTCAACAGACTGATCGAATGATTAAAACTGTTCCAGAGGTTGCCACGGTATTTGGTAAAGCTGGGCGAGCAGAGTCAGCTACAGATCCAGCACCTTTAGAAATGTTTGAAACCACGATTCAGTTTAAACCACGATCTGAATGGCGTTCAGGTATGACACCTGACAAGTTGGTAAAAGAACTGGATAAAGCCGTTCAAGTACCGGGTTTAACAAATATCTGGGTGCCACCTATTCGTAACCGAATTGATATGTTGGCAACTGGGGTTAAGAGCCCAATCGGGATTAAGATTTCAGCAAATGATTTGCAAGATATTGATCGGGTAGCGCAACAAATTGAACAGGTTGCCAAGAAAGTACCCGGTGTTAGCTCAGCTTTAGCTGAACGACTCACTGGTGGGCGATATGTTGATATCGATATTAATCGAAAGCAAGCTGCACGTTATGGTCTTAATATCAATGATGTACAGCAAATTGTGTCATCAGCAATTGGTGGGGAGAATATTGGAGAAACTGTTGAGGGATTAGCTAGGTATCCTATTAATGTACGTTATCCACGAGAAATCCGAGATTCACTTGAAGCCTTAAGAAATTTACCAATTCTGACTGAATCAGGTCAGCAAATTGTTTTGAGTAGCATTGCCAATATTCAAATCACTGATGGCCCCCCAATGCTAAAAAGTGAGAATGCTCGCCCAAGTGGCTGGGTCTATGTTGATGTACAAGAGCGTGATTTAGCTTCTGTTGTTCAGGATTTGAAACGATCTATTGATGAACAAGTGAAACGCTCTGCGGGTATGAGTATTAGTTATTCAGGTCAATTTGAGTTTATGGAAAGAGCAAATGCTCGTCTAAAGGTGGTGATACCAATCACTTTGATGATCATTTTTCTATTGCTCTATTTGATTTTTAGACAAGTACAAGATGCTGCTCTGATTATGCTGACTCTACCATTCGCTTTAATCGGTGGTATTTGGGCAATGTATTTCAGTGGCTATAACTTCTCAATTGCCATAGCAGTAGGCTTTATTGCACTTGCGGGTGTTGCCGCAGAGTTTGGTGTAGTCATGTTGTTTTATTTAAAGCAAGCAATCGAACACACACAGCAGAACCTATCATCTTCAACAGCATCTTTAACAGAGCAACAACTCAATGAGGCAATTTATACAGGAGCCGTACTACGTGTTCGCCCAAAAGCGATGACTGTAGCTGTAATTTTAGCAGGGCTACTTCCTATTCTTTTGGGGACTGGAACAGGTTCTGAATTGATGAGCCGCATTGCTTTACCGATGGTTGGGGGCATGATTTCAGCTCCACTTTTATCAATGTTTGTTATTCCAGCTGCATATCAACTTTTAATCAAAAGAAAACTATCAAAATCTTGATAGTTTTATTATTTCGTTCAAAGAGGTTTTATTATGTTTAAATTTATTAAAATTGTCGCTCTTGTTGGCACTGTTACTGCGTTAAGTGCATGTAGTAAAAATGAGGCGTCAGAGCAAAAGAAAGCGGAAGCGCCTATGGAGCAGATGAGTAAAGAATCATCTACAGTAACGACAACTCAAGCAGTTGGAGTGATTACGGCTATTGATACGAAAGAAAATATTTTGACACTCAATCATGAGGCAATTGCAGCGATTAAATGGCCAGCAATGACAATGGGTTTTAAGGTTGCAGATCCTAAGTTGTTAAATGGGCTTGCAGTAGGGCAAAAAGTTGATTTTGAATTAAAAGCAGATGGTGAAATTTACACAATCGTAAGTGTTAAACCAGAAAACAAGTAATGTCAAAAGTATAACTAATATCAAGAGTACAGAGCCTGTAAAAAAATCTGTTTAATTCCCTTTAAAACGAATGCTTCAGCCATCTAAGGCTGAAGCATTCGTTTTATGATGTCTAGTTAAAGTGTGTACAACAGAATTCAGTCCAATCAGCCATTAAACCTTTACGTTTTTCAAGGTACCCTCCACGTAAGTAAGAAGCTTCAACTTCATCAGGCAGTTTATGGGCAAGCACATGTTCACAGACTTCACGAGGATAATCAGTTTTATCCGCAGACCAATCACGAAATGTTGAACGAAAACCATGTGTGGTAATGATGCGGTTTTGTTTCGGGTCGATATAGCCTACGCTATTCTCTTTAAACTTTTGTTCATGCATGCGTTTGATTAGTGTTGTTAATGACATATCAGACAACATACCGCCATTACGAGGCGCAGGAAAAATAAAGTCATCTGCTTGGGTATATTGCTGAATAGACTCAAGTAAGCCAATCGTCTGCTCAGACAATGGAACACGATGTTCTTTGTCCGCTTTCATTCGTTCTTTTGGAATAACCCAAACTTTATTTTTAAAATCAATTTCATGCCATTTAGCCCCAAATCCCTCACCAGAACGACAAGCCGTTAAAATTGCAAACTCCAGTGCTTTCGGCGCAATGCCTTTTTTCTGTCTTAAATGCTGGATAAAATCAGCGACCTGTTCATAAGGCAATGATGGGTGAGGGCGCGGCTCCTGCTTAAAATTACCCAATATAGGTTCGAGATTACCTTTCCATTCAGCAGGATTATCACCGACAAAATATCCCATCGCCTTAGCGTAATCAAAAATAGTTTCTATCCGACCACGAATACGCTTGGCTGTTTCATTTTTATCAACCCAAATGGGCTTAAGTATTTCTGCAATTTCAACCTTTGTGATAGAACCAATCGTCCGATCACCTAAAGTTGGATAAATATAAGTTTCAAGGGTTGATGACCATTGCCCGATATGCTTTTGGTTTTTGAGTTCACGGGTTTTATTGGCAATAACGACCTCTGCACATTCACTGAAAGTTTTTTCACGCAGTTTTTGGGAATGTAACTTTTCAAGCTGTACTTGCTTATGAGCAATGGGGTCAATACCATTTCGAATTTGTGATTTTAATTCGTTTGCTTTGACACGAGCTTCAGCTAAAGAAACCGCAGGATAGGGACCAAGCCCAATATCGCGGCGATGAGGTTTTAATTTACCATCTTTGTCTAAACGTTTGCCTACGATAGCACGCAAAATCCAGACACGCGAACTACCCTCGACATTTAGACATAAGCCATCAACGCCACCGACTGTATACCGACCAGTTTCTTTAATTTTTGCTACAGCCAATGCAGATAGCTCTTTGGATTTTTTTGGCATTTGAATTTCTACCCCACAACCTACCCCACATAAAATACTGGAAATGATTGGAATAGACAAGACGTGTTTGGAAGATTAAAATCATAAATAATTGAAAAATATATTTTTATATTGTTATTTTGAATTGCTTTGGACTGCTGTTAGACGGACACCGCTTCCGCCAAATACTTAAAAAGCCTTTGTGAAAACAAAGGCTTTTTATTTTTTGGAATCAGAAAAAATTTGCATCTTAATGATCAGAAAAATAAAAGAATATTTATCCTTCAAGTTTACATTTCAAATACTACTTAAATACATCCTATGTAAATTTGAACATAACGAATATGTAAAAATTATTTGTTTAGATGTCGTTAGGAGTTGCTTGTGCAGAAATTCTTTTTAACAAGTGTTTTATTAATGACTTTAGCTGGATGTACTTCTATAACTACAATGACACCTACACAATTTAATAATCTCGCTACAACTCGATTGTCATTTTCAGGGAGTTGGTCTGGAAAAGTTGGTGAGAGTTGGTCTGTACTAAAGCTCGACCCACAAGGTAAAGGCTTATTATGTATGGATGATCGCAAAGATCTGATTTCATATAAGGTAAAGCTTGTGGATGATGTACTTTATACGGATCAAGGTGCTAAGTTTAAAGTTAAAGAGCTTAACTATCAGCAAGCAAACCTATATATGAGCTTGTTAGGCGTAGGAGCGACTTTAAGTTTAGATAAAGATGATCAGCTTCAGAATGCAACTAATAAATGCAGACAATTGATAAAATCTTAAAGGTGAATCGTTGGGCATCATTTCAATCGAGATGATCAAAAAGTTGAACAAATAATAGGATGTTTATGTTTTCTACATATATTCATGCATTTGCACTATTTTTCTCATTACTGAATCCCTTTCTAATGAGTGTTTACATGATTGGGATGATTCGAAATACTGACGCGAAGGTATTTAGTAAAGCCTTAATACAAGGCTGTTTCATTGCCTTTGCAGTATTCGTCTTATTTGCATGGGGGGGGGAAAGTATTTTTAGTCGCTATCTAAATGTTAGATTTGAGTCTTTTCAAATTTTTGGTGGTTTGATTTTCTTGGTGATTGGCTATCGTTATGTTTTTCAGGGCGCAGAAACGATTGGTGAAATGCGTGGTGCTCCCGAACATTTAGCTGGCACAATTGCTATGCCATTTATGATTGGACCAGGCACAATTAGTGCTGCTGTTGTAACAGGTATAAGTGTACCCTTTACTGGGG
>LULL01000329.1_pt1 | contig 22537 bp, 30 predicted proteins | sample 728161 | NCBI WGS metagenome assembly LULL01 (sample SAMN03860290, study PRJNA289734) | marine metagenome | biome: seawater column; feature: ocean; material: water; isolation source: Red Sea water column Station 149 - depth 500m | place: Saudi Arabia: Red Sea | collected 2011-10-15 | depth 500 m
CATCGGTGTATGCCCAACAAAGGCAATCTTTTGGATGAGACCAATGGACTTTACAGTAGGTCAACCAGTACCACTTTACAAGAACTCAGTTTTCGTAAAAGGCTGGACTGAACTAATCGACTAAATCCACCCCTTTAACTTCTTTTTATTATTTGACTAACCAATCTTATATTACAAATTCATTATTTTTTGATATGACAAAGATTGGAGATGTTAAACGTAAACTTCATGGGAAAATTTGGAAAAAACCTGATAACTTTTCTTGGATTATTGAAGGAAAACTTGCTGGAAGCGCAATTCCAACCTCAACTGATGAGGTACAATGGGCAATTGACCAAGGCGTAAAATCTATTGTTACTATTAGGGAGGAACCACTTGACAGTGATTATACAAACAATGTGAATTATCTTCATGTACATTCAAATGATATGGGTGTGCCAGAATTCGATGATTTAGTTAAGACGGTTAATTTCATTCATGACAGAATAGTTAATGACGAACCAGTTATGGTTCATTGTCTTGCCGGTCAAGGAAGAACAGGAACAATCCTAGCATGTTATCTTATAAAATACAAAAAAATGTCTGCTGACGACGCAATACAAAAAGTACGTGACGAAAGACCAGGCTCTATCCAATCATTTCCACAAGAGGAAATAATTTTCCAGTTCGCAAAATCCCTTTAAGGTTTATTCAGGAACTGATTCGGTAACAATCTTACCGTCGACTACTTTTACGTGAAGGAATTTATCTTCTTTAAAGACGAGAGTGATTCCTCCATCTTTATCTGGATCCTGTACCTCAACAAGATCAGCCATTCTTATTCCATCAAACTTTACCATACAATCACTCTGGTATTGATATAGTAGACAGTTTACCGCCTTCCACTTTAATGAATAAAAATCTATTATCTTTGAAAATTAATGTAACACCACCCTCTTTATCTGGTTCTTCCACTTCTAACAGTGGTTGGCCCAACAAACCATCGTACTTTGCCATGACAAGTTTTGAAATTTCGTACTTATATCCTAATTGATTTCAATTTCAATTTCATCCGAATGTGTTTTTTCCTCATTTTTGTCAACGTATGCATGTTTGTTCCATGAGGCAAAAACCTCCGCACTGACTTTGTGTTTTCCCTGTCCAAGATCTGACGCATTCAAAATAACTGGTTCGTCGAAATCAAACAGTTCTTTTTGAACATCCTCTTCGGTTAATTTTATGATAGGTTCAAAGTTTTTTGCCACCTGAACCCAGATTCTTTTTTCTTTCATGGGATTTACAAGCTTGGGATTTCTAGTCCAGAAGATTGATGCCTTTCTATAGGTGTCAATTGGCTTTACGACCTCATGTTTTCTCAGTCCGCTGGAAACGAGCTTTATTCCATATTTTAGCTTGAATTGATTATCATTCTTCTCGTAAGCATCAGTCCAGTTTTTTTCATTAAATGAATTGCGAACATCCCCACTTAGTGAGAATTTGACATTTATTGTTATGCTGTCATCAGACACATAGACATCTTTATCCTTAACCAAATTCAGGTTTGAAATCTCGCTGGTCAATTCTGTACTTATAATGATTTATATCCACAATAAGTTGTTTTTCGCTTGGATGGAAGTTCAACTAAGAGAATTAACCAAAAAAGAAGCCAATTTGTCAATACTAGATGGGGATATCGGTGTTTTGTATATCATACAGGCCGAGCTGCTAAAAAATTCTAGTGCTGATTTTGCTGGTGTAATAACTAGGCACCCATTGACTAACGAATTATGGATGCGAGTAGTTTCAAGCACCCCAATTAAAGACATTGAAAATGCTACAAACACCGCAATCAAAGAAGCAGCAGAATTAAAAAAACTGTTGGCTTCTAAGATAAAGGTAAAGTGAATGGATTTTTGTCCAAACTGTGAATCACGACTAAAAAAAAATAGTGATGGACTGCTTGCTTGCCCAAAGTGTCAATTTGTTAAGGAAGGCAAGATCAAGGAAGATACAAAAAAATCAGAAGAGGTTAATTCTGAATTTCTAGTTATGGATGAGTCTGATGTGAATCAAGCAAAAGGACTAGAAACAACTGTCAAGATTGATTGCGAAAAGTGTCATAATACGGAAGGGGTTTGGTGGACTTTTCAGACACGTAGTGCTGATGAACCTGAAACTAAATTTTACAGATGCACGAAATGTAACTATACTTGGCGAGATTACACATAACTTTTAACATTGACAGTATGATATTTGATTAAAATGGAATTTTCAGCTAAAACAAATACTTCGGAAGAATGGAAGGCTATAATCTCTGCGATATCAACTCTGGTTGAAGAAGCAACTTTTGAAGCAACGGTTGAAGGTGTATCATTTAGAGGAATGGATCCATCACACGTTGCATTAATAGATATTTCCTGGCCCAACTCTGCATTTGAAAAATACAGTTGTGATGGGGACATAAAATTTGGTGTTCGTATTGATGAATTTTCTAAACTGATCAAACGGGCTGAAAAAAGTGACGGTGTTGAAATCAACATATCTGATGATAGCATGCTACACGTATCTATAGGGAAAAACAAGAAATACAAAATGAGACTAATTGAGAGTTCAGCTTCTGATACGCCATTACCAAAAATTTCTTATGACTCAAAAATTACTTTATCCTCATCCCGACTTGACAAAATTTTAGGAGACATCGACGTTGTGTCTGATTATCTGTCGATCAAAACAACACAAAAAAATGTGGAATTCTCTGGAAAGGGGGATGCTGGGGAAGCAACCATAAACCTTGAAAAAGACATGGAAGATGTAGAGGACATCTCTGTAAGTCAGGAAAGCTCTGGCACATACAGCCTAGAATATCTAGATCCAATAGTAAAGGCTGTAGGAGGCACCGCTGATTCGATAGTTTGTGAATTTTCTAGCGAAAAACCATTACGAATTGAATTCAAAGTTACCAATATTGGCAGAATTCACTTCTATTTAGCGCCACGCGTTGAAAGTTAACGAATTTATTGATTAAGAAGGCAGATATACTACTTTGAAACTAGTGTTAAAATTTGGCGGAACATCACTAGCATCTCCCAAGGACATTACAAACGTTGCAAAAACAGTTACATCTTTCTCAAAGGGAAATGAGATTGTTGTAGTATGCTCAGCGGTTGATGGCGTTACTGACTCTCTAATCCTAATCTCCCGAATGATTGAACAGAAAAAGAAGAAGGATGTTGCAAAAGCATTAGATGATCTAATCAAAAAACATAGGAAACTTGCTGACCAGACAATAAAAAATTCAGGAATAAAAAAACAATTGGTAGAAAAACTCGACGATGATATTTCTGAACTGCAGGAATTAGTACGAGGATTAACATTGCTAAAGGAAGTATCAGCACGCTCATTGGATTACTTGGTCTCTTTTGGTGAGCGTCTTTCTGATGATTTGGTATCATTTGCACTACAAGATCTCAAGAAAAAATCTACTGCACTTAATGGCAAGGAGGTTGGCATAGTAACTGATTCGAATTTTGGTGAATCAAGACCATTAATGGACACTACTCGAATACGTATTTCTAAGACTTTAGGATCTTTGCTATCAAAAAAAGTAATCCCTGTTGTTGGTGGGTTTGCTGGTGCAGATCAACATGGAAACGTAACAACATTCGGTAGAGGTGGTTCAGATTATACTGCAACAATAATTGCTTCTAGCATAAATGCAGACGAAGTTTGGTTAATGAGCGACGTTGATGGTTTGATGACAGCTGATCCAAAACTTGTAAAAAATGCAAAACTACTCAAAGAAGTTTCATATTCAGAAGCAATTGAAATGGCACAATTTGGAGCGAAGCAAATACATCCTAAAACATTTGAGCCATTATTATCCAAAAAAATTCCTATGCGAATTAGAAGCACGTTTGATGTAAAGAACACCGGTACACTAGTGACACCATCACCTTCCGCAACAACTAAAAAAACGGTCAAATGTGTATCTGCACTTCGAAACATAGGATTGATGGATCTAAGTGGAGGCATATTGTTTGCCGCACCAGGATCAGCAGCAAAAATATTTACAATTTTAGCAGAAAAAAACATTAACGTATTGATGGTTTCTTCCAACCCATCCGAAGCAAGCATCTCAATAATTGTTAAAAAAACAGATCTTGCGAAATCTATCAATGCACTTGAAATGAATTTGCTAGGCAAAATGGTTAAAAAAATAGAAGGATCATCAAACGCTTCCATAATAGCAGTTATTGGCTCAGGCATGAAGGGTACGGTTGGTGTAGCCGCCAAAGTGTTTTCTGCCGCACAAAAACGGAAAGTCAATGTAATGATGATAGCACAGGGATCATCAGAACTTAATCTGGCATTTGTTGTGAAGGATTCTGACTGTAAATCTGTCATAGAATCACTTCACGAAGAATTTCAATTAGACAAAACCAACTAAATATTAAGAGATAAATTAATTATAACTCAAGAATCATTTCATGAGCCAGCTCCAATATCTACGCATCAGCGGGTAATCATCAAAGAATCTGAGTCGGGCCTTTGACTTTCTTTTCTTCAATTGCTCTTCAATATACTTGAGGATTCTATCGCGCCCATTTTTTTTGTTGATCAAATCACTTTCAATTATTTTTCTTGCAAATTCCTGTTCCATGTAAATTTCAAAAAACCACCAACCAGCAGCCATCTTGGCATCAGGGCTAAACTTGTAACCATTCTTTGTATGTGTTCTGAGCTCCAACTCGTTTAGTATCTCCTTGAAGTTTTTTATGTCTGCATCAAAGTCTGTCGTCATGGCAGAAAACAGAGGCTGCTTAGTCATTTTAACCGTAAATTAGACAGTGCTCGCAATCACAGCTTGGAATCTTCTTTGCCTTTGCAAGACAATTTTTGTGCTGACCAGCTTGACATTGAACACAGATTTTTTCTAGGTTATCAACTGATGTGTATTTTTTGGATTGGTCAAATCCGAATCCACCGTCCTGTGGTCCTACCATAATATTATAATCACTCAGTTTTAGTTAAGATTTTTTTCAATGTTTTTACGGATAATTTTTACAATCCTAGACTTTGTTTTACGACCAGTTTTTACCACACTATCCGAGTCTACTAGGAAGACCTCATTATAGTCAGAGTTATTGTATCCAGAGCCAATATCATTGGCTATCATCAGATCGGCATCTGACTCCCTCATTTTCTTCCTTGCCCTGGAAACAAGCTCCTTTTTTGATACATTGGCTTCAGCCTTGAAACCGATGAGGATACCCTTGTGGATCTTTTTGATGTGATCTATGATCTTTGGCGCTCTGGTAAGTTTGATTGCAGTATTCTTATTGCTCTTAATTTTGGAGTTTGAGCTTTTCGGGATAAAGTCAGATACGGCAGCAGCCAGTATCACAACATCAAATTTCTTCCTGAGTTCCTTCTTGACGGCACCAAACATCTCTGAAACTGTCTTTACACGAATGATTTTGGCACCTTTTGGAGGTTCGGCAGTTCCAGGCCCGTAAACTAGGGTCACTTTGGCGCCTGCTGATACCAGTTCTGAGGCTAACAGGGTTCCAGTCTTTCCTGTACTGATATTTGTCATGACACGGACAGGGTCAATCTTCTCAACTGTTGGACCTGCTGTCATCAACACACTCTTTCCTTTCAGTTTTTTTGATTGTCCAAATTTGGTCAAAACAAAGTCTAGCACATCTTCTGGCTCTGGTGCTTTTGCCTTTCCCTCAATCATTTGTGGAGATACGAAATCAACCTTCTTTCTCAAAAATTTCATATTCTTGCGAACTGCTGCATTTTCATACATTGATGCATGCATGGCGAGTCCCATCAATATTGGAGTCCTCGAACCAAACGCTACAGTGAGCACTGTGGAAATTGGAGTGTCATCTATCCCATTAGCCAACTTGCCCAAAGTGTTTGCAGTTGAAGGATAAACAATAATCAGGTCAGACCTTTTGTAATCCGCAAGATCAATGTGTTCCATGTTTCCGGTTAGTTTTGTGATGACGTGGTTTCCAGTTGCCCATTTCATATAATCTGGTTTGATCAGCTTTGTACTGGCACCACTCATTACACACTTGACGTTGGCACCATATCGCATCAACAACCTTGCAAGTTCGATTGACTTGTATGCGGCAACCGAGCCGGCAACGCACAAAACAATCTTCTTTCCAGTGAGCTCAGTGCCATAGCTTTCCACAATGTCCAAGGATGGGTGTTTGGTCATTTCTGGACCTCCATATGGAATGTATGCTCTTCAGCTGGAAATGTACGATTTTCGATGTTTTTTATGTATTCAGACACAGCTTTTTTGATCTCTTCCGACAAAGAAAGGTATTTTTTGACGAATTTCGGCGTCATCTTCTCAAATAATCCCAACATATCATGAATCACCAAAACCTGCCCATCACAATCCTTTCCACAGCCTATGCCGATAGTTGGAACAAAAACTGCTTCTGTGATGTGCTTTGTTGTTTCAGCCGCTACCATCTCCAAGACGATGCTGAAAACTCCTGCTTCTTGCAATGCCTTGGCATCAGCTACCAATGCTTTTGCATCCTCCTCCGTCTTTCCCTGAACCGTGTATTTTTTGGCTGTTTGTGGCAAAAGCCCAAGATGGCCCATGACAGGTATTCCAGCCTTGATAATTGCCTTGATGATATCCGGCATCCTTCCTTCCAATTTGACGGCATCTGCTCCAGCCCTAACCAGCCGTTCAGAATTGGCTACCGCATCAGCCTCATTTTCATATGACTTGTTTGGGAGGTCAGCCACGATGAGTGCATTTTCCCTTGCGTTGCTGACCGCTTTTGTAAACAGCACCATCTCATCCATAGTTACTGGAGCAGTATTTTCATAACCAAGCATGACCATTCCGGCACTGTCTCCTACAAGCAGAATATCGACCTGATCACAAAGTGTTGCCATGGTATAGTCATAACTGGTAACTACGGAGATCTTCTTACTTCCCTTTTTTACTATGATATCATTTACCGTCTTATGCAAGCGACCCCCTCCTCTTCAAATTATTCTTAATTTCTGAAACTGCAGAAGACAAAGTCCTTCTGTTGTTAAAGTCGGTTTTTGCTGGTTTTGATTTCTTACAAGCTGAGACTAGAAGTCTCATTCCACGTATGATATTGTCTACAATTGTAATGTCCGCTTTCTGGGCAGTTCTGGAAAGCGGATTAAGATCAAAGGCGATGACAGTTTTTCCCATCTTCTTTAACGCTTCAGTTCTATCTCCATCTTCAAGTGGAACCAGCACGACATCTGCCACAAAAATTCCATCCTTGTCTACTATACGTCTGGGGCTGTCTAGACCACCAATCTTACGATATGACCTTGGATTCGTGCCTAAAACCTGCTTTGCGCCAGCCTTTTTCAATGATTTTTCAATCTTTTTCTTCCTAATCTCGTCATAGTAGAACAGATTTACCTCAATCTTAGCCTTGGTTGCTTTAGCCAGCTGGATAACCTCTTTTGGGCAAATTGCTGCAACATTTCCATTTACCGAGATTACAGGATTTTGGGCAGATAGTAATTTAGCCGCAGCAGCGTTGATAGCAGCCTTTGCGGCTTTGCTTGTTTTTTCTCCCACCAGGTAATCAAACGCCTCACCACGTCCATGAGCCAAAAGACCCTCTTTTGCAACAAGACCATCATTATACCCCTTGACAATTTTCTCCCGTATGCTGAGAGAAACAAAGCGCGGATGAGATTTAGGAATATTCAACAAACCACCACAAGTAATCTTTAATCTAGTCTGGCACCAGAATTATCAATTTTTGAAGAAAGAATAAATCCATCATATTTCTCTAAGATTTCCAAAACTCTCTTTTTTTCACTAGAAGGTACCAATGAAAAGATGGTCTCACCAAACAACGCAACACCGCATTTTATGCCATTTTTACCAAGCTCATTAGCCACATTGCTCATTTTTGGCGTTACCACCTTGATGTATTTTGCAAATTTTATCGATTTATCCTGAAATTCGTTTATGTCCTTTGACTTGATTAGTTCCTGAACCATCTTCCCCCCCAATCCATTCACTAGGGATATTTTCTCGCCTAGGAACTTCTTAGTAGAGATTGGGTTAAAGCAGACTATCAGGGCATCCAGCTTCTCCTTGGGATCTATTTTCTCAAGTTCGCCAATTCCGGGTGCGCCAGATTTGGTACGAATTTCGAACCCACCGTGATATGATGCCAAAACATCACCAAGACCAGTCTTGCATTTTATTTCAGCCAAGTGGGCGATCTGTGCAACATCAGTTTTTGTGTAGCCAGCATTCAGTGCCTGGTTCAGGGCAAGTGCTAATGATAATGCAACAGCTGCACTACAGCCAAGCCCATATCCCACAGGCACATTTAGCTCGTGAATTACATCAACAAAATAAGCATCATTATCGGCAAGAAACTTGTTCAACACATATTCAGAAACTCTGACATCACCAGTCTTGAATCCATTGATTTGGATATGGAATTTTGCTGTATTACTAGAATTTCTAGAACTTAGAATTACTGTTGTCTTTACTCCCTTTTGAATTGAGAATCCAGCACCCAACGAACCAAGACGGTTTGGATCTTTCTCGTCAAGCTCTGCCTTGAAAAAGCCTGTGATGTGAGCTGGACAAAACGCGCTTGCCATCATGGATCGATTTAAACTAAAATAAAAATATAAAAATATGGCTTATACTAATTAAACTAGTTTAAATTGTCTAAATTTACGCGACGCCTGCAGAAGATAGGCAGTAGTATCTTGGTTTCACTTCCAAAGCAGTGGGTGGATGCTCACAATCTGGGTAAGAGCTCGCAGGTACAGATTGAAACTTCAGAAAATAATTTGTCTATTATCGCAGGAGAGGGCAAGAAACTATCTAAGGAAATAGAGATAGAATATCCTCTTCCAAGCGAGGAAAACATAGCTGCTAACATTACTGGGGCATATCTACTTGGATATGATATTATCAAGATTAACGGCAAATCTACAATCTCGGTAAAGGACAGGGAAATCATACGTGAGTCAATGAGGAGGTTGGTTGGCATGGAAATTCTTGATGAAGATGCCTCAAATATTACAGGTCAATTTCTGCTTGATGAGACATCACTCAATCCGGAAAAAATTTTCAAAAGAATGAGCTCAATTGCACTTGGAATGTTTGATGAAACACTATCTGCCCTAACAACGGGTGATAGCACAAACCTTCAGACAATCCCAAACCGAGATGATGAAATAAACAGGCAATATTTCCTCCTAGTTCGCTTCATCAGAAGTACCATGGTTGACAGAAGGCTGGCTGGAATTTTTAATCTAGAAAATATAGACATCCTAGATTACAGAATAGCTGGGAATATTCTTGAGACTGCCGGAGACACAATCGTTGACCTGTCAAAATCCATATCTGATACCTCATTATCAGGCACCGATCAGAAGAAAATATACGAAATTGCAAAAGATATTGAGAAAATTCAGAAAAAATCAATTGACGCATTTATCACAAATAACCGCTCTCTTGCAATAGAGGCAATAAAATTACACAGACAATATCAGGACAAAATTGCTAAAATTCGTTCGTCACTTGAACAGAAAAAACAGACACCAATTGCGTTTTTGAACCTAATTTACACATTTGAAAAAATTGCACAATCTTGGTCAGACATATCTGATCTGGTCCAGCCAACTTATAGAAAATAACTCACAGCAGTTTTTTCTTTGCAGCATATACCATAACTGCACAAATTGTTTTCGAATCGATTATTTTTCCTGTTTTGATCATACCAATTAGTTTCTTAATATCCATTTTTACTACCGTGATAAATTCGTCATTATCCAACTCTAACTCAAATTTCTTTTTCAGACTGGACGCAACAAAAATGTGTATTTCCTCTTTGTTGTAGCCAACTGATGGAAAATATGAAATCAATTTAGTCATTTTTTTTGCTTCATACCCAGTCTCTTCAATTATCTCGCGGTATGCACAACTGATTGGTTTTTCACGTTTTTCAAGTGTACCTGCAGGAATTTCTAGAATATAGCCATGTGGAAATCGATGCTGGTTTACTAAAATGACCTTACCGTTTTCATCAAATGCCAAAATTGCAGCTGCACCTGGATGCTGAATTATTTCACGGCGAACCTTTCTACCTTCCACTGTTAGATTGTAAACATCAATATTGACTGGCTTCCCTTTGTACACAGTCTTTTTTTTCATCTATATACTATGCCCTCAACAGATGAAGTCTTTCAGATTTACGATTTTCCTTAATTCCATTCCTAATCCAGTCTTGTGGGAGACTAATTTTTTTCGGCATAAAATTTTCAACCGCAATCACATTTTCGATAGAACTAGCTTTCTGGACCATTTCATCCATTTGGAATATATCTTTACTATACAAAAATAAGGCAATCTGATTTTTTGCGATAAATGGAATCTGCATGAAATGATCCTCGAATTGTTTTTTCATAATATTAAGCAGGTTCTTTATGTTTCCATTCACCACACACAAAATGGCATGAGAGATATATGGATTAATTGTTGCTGGATTGTATGTTAGTGTAAACTGAAATGCAGGATTTTTCTGAAGTTTTTCTATAGATCTGGTAACTGTCTTAGATGAGATATTTGCATTCTTGGCAACAACATCAATCTGCTCCCGCGGGTTTTTCAATAATTGTTCAATCACGTCAAGATCTGTTTTGGTAAGATTTGATTCTATTCCAGCATCTTCTGCTTCAAAGATATTTAGAATTCTAACTTGTTTTAGCAAGTTTTTGATTATCGCGATCTTTTGCTCTACTTCACCCTTTACAACAATTCCACAGGCCGAGTAACCACCAACACATGGTACCACAAAAAATGGCTCACCTACAAGCTTCACCTGTTTTACAATTTCATTTACGTCCTGACCTGTTGTAACAAGATAAATCACATTATATCCCAAAAGATATGGTTCAATCTTCAAAGTGAATTTCTCAATCAATTTTGATTTGAGCATTTTCTCAATTCTTGATCTTACTGCTACTCCTGATAGACCAATTTTTTGCCCAATTTGTCTGTCTGATTCTCTACAATTGTTAAGCAAATTGCTAAGAATCTTCATATCTAAATTGTCTATTTTGCTAAGTTTCATTACTACTTCGTAGTAAATAGTAGTTATTATAGTTAATTATGTCTATTATATTAGCACTATGACATAAAGACTTTATATAATAGACAATAAGATTTTGTTCGTGGATTACCGATTAAATCTGGCAAAGAGGATGCTGGTAAACAAAAAAGGAAGCTTGATTGGAGCAGTATTGGCTGTTTCAATTGGAATTTTAGTTATCAATGTAAATTCTGTAATTTTTCAAGGAATATACGATGCCATAATCCGTGACATGTCAGATTATCGTTTTGGGGACATTTACGTTTATGACGAAGAGAGATCTACTATACAAAAATCAGACATTGTTTTAATTAATTGGTTTGAGCGAATTCCGGGTGTTGAGGCAGCAACGCCGAGGTTAGAGGGGTCTGCTACAGCAGAAACTAGAATTGCTGGGCAGGAACATGAGAAGTTTAACGTACCAGTTCTTGGCGTTGATCCCATTTCTGACATTAGGACATCTACCATTCATGAAACGGTAGGTGATGGGCAATATGTCTATGCTCGCAATTCAATTGTTGTTGGAGAATCAGTTGCATCTGATCTTGGAGGTTGTTCCCAAGGCGGTTCTTTCATGTCTCGCGGAGCTGAAACTGATCCAACAGTAACAGGAGATGTCGTCATGGCTGATTGCCAACCAGTCCGGGTTGGCGATAATGTAAAACTTACCATAACCGATCAGTGGGGCATTGACCAAAAAAAGCGATTTGTTGTAACTGGCATTTCTGGAACTGCTGGCGGGCAGGGATTTGACAGAAGCGTCATCATTCACATAGACACTTTGCGTGACATGTTGGATAGATCTGGCGAATCAAGATCAATTATGGTTAGATTACAAGAATCAGCAACTCCCTATGACGCTCAACAAATTAAAAACCAATTTTTACAAGCATTTCCAAATGACAATCTAAAGGCAGAAACTATTGAGGAATCTGCAGAGTCAACTCTTTCAGGGTTTAGATCTGGAATCGCAATGATCAACTTGATTGGATATTTCGGAATGATGTCATCCGCGTTTGCTATTCTGACCATACAAATGATGTTAGTAAACAGCAAAACAAAGGAAATTGGCATTATGAGAGCTATTGGTGCAAGACGTAAGGATATTTTGATTATTTTCATCATGCAGGGAATGATTATTGGTACTGTGGGTGCTGGCGTAGGCACTGCAATGGGTCTAGGCTATACAACTTATGCAAAGGTAACAAAGATGGAATTCCAAGGAAGTTTAGCGCTGGAGGTTAATTACAACTGGCAAAAAATTGGCGAGACTGCCTTCCTAGCATTTATCCTGGCTGTAATTGCGTCGATATATCCCTCTTACCGTGCTACGAAAAAACAACCTGTGGAGGCGATGAGAACTGTCTGATACCGCACTGCAATTAGAAAATGTGACCAAGATCTATGGAGAAGCAGAAACCAAGGTTACAGCACTTGACAACGTTTCATTTTCTATTAAAAAAGGTGAGTTTGTATTAATTGTAGGAAGTTCTGGTTCTGGAAAATCAACTTTACTAAACATGATTGGATTGTTAGATAAACCAACACAGGGTAAAGTTCTGGTAGATGGATTTGATACTAGTAATTTGACTGACAATGAGATCTCTGCATTTAGAAATGAAAAACTTGGATTCGTCTTCCAATTTTCTAATCTTCTGGCTGATCTTACAGTGTTAGAAAATGTGTTACTTCCTAGTCAGATACAGTTGGATTCTCCAACTAACGATAAAGCAAAAGAAGTTCTTGAAAAAGTTGGTCTTAGTGATCAATTATTCAAAAGAGCAAACAAAATTTCTGGTGGTCAAGCGCAAAGAGCTGCAATTGCACGTGGATTAGTAAATAACCCAACAGTAGTTTTAGCGGATGAACCCACGGGAAACTTGGATTCTGTTACTGCAAAAAATATTGTGGAATTAATGAAAAGAATGGCAAGAGACCTTGGTCAGACATTCATCGTTGTAACTCACGATAGATCTCAGTTTGGGGATGTTGATAGAATTATTACAATTAAGGACGGTCGTGCATTTGAAGGTGAATATCCAACAGAAATGGAGGTTGTTGCATGATTATCATAAAATTAGCTTTTTTGTTAGTGTTGGTTTGTAGTATTCCAGTTTTCCACGCATATGGGCAGCTTGCTGATAAGCCTCCGCAAGGAATTTTACGTGACGAGATAGTTGGTGTCAAGTTTCTTGACGCCTACTTTGGAACTTCAACTGAAAGGATGGAATTCGGACCAGGAGACAAAAATGTTCCATTTACTGTAGCATTTGCTAACATATCCACTGCTGACATAGTGGGTATCAAGGGACAGCTTTCCTTGCCTGGTTATTTTCATTCGTCACAGGGAGTAAACTATCCAATCCTTGCAGATAGCGACGCAAAAGCAACTGTTGGCACGAATTTCTATCTCACATTTTATGTTGATGTGTCAGAAGGCGCATTAACTAAGACATATCCAGGCTCTGTTAAAATAGACTATTCAAGACTAAAATCATCTGGAGTAAGAGTAAACTCATTCCAATTTACTTTCAACTTACCTGGAGAAAGCATTGTAAATCTCAAATCTAATACTCCAGTCATAACATCAATTACAAATAATCCTGTAACTTTGGAAATTTCAAATTCTGGTTCTGCCAAATTATCAAACGTTGATGTTGTATTACAAAATACGGACACATCCATTTCTTCCGCAAGCATATCTACTACAAATGTAGAGAAAGTAATTTTTGATCAAAATCAATGGAAAGTAGGAAACATCGCACCAAACTCTGCAAAGACATTTTCATTTAACGTGTTTGTTCCAGAAAGTTTGAAAAATGAACCACTTCGCATTCCTATGAAGATTACTTATTTCAATGCACATGGAGATAAACAATCTCTGACAAGAGTTGCTGATCTTTACATTAACGGATTGGTAAATCCATCGATTTACGGTGTGAAAGTAATAGAACTTTCAGGAAAGAAGACACTGATTGGTGAGATATTAAACGAGGGAAATGCAGATGGATTATTTGGATTTGTCAAATTAGAACCACGAGGTAATTCTAACATAGTTGAGTCTTCCCAATACATCGATGAGATAGAACCAGATTCACCAGTTCCATTCAATGTTCCAATAGAATCGAACGGCTTGCTTAGTTTTGGGGAACATGATGTTAGGATTATAGTTTCATACAAAGATGCAGTTCGTGCTGAACATACTGTAACATATGATACTACAATCACGATTACTCCATTTGAGGATAACACTGATTATAGTTCGATGATAGGTGGGTTAATTTTTCTAGGTATTGTGATTGCAATTGGCTACAAGCTATATAGTAAAGGCAAAATTCCGTTTATCAAAAAAGGCAAAATTCCATACATTAACAGAAGTACAGAATCCTAGATATTTTTTGAGCCTTAGGCATCAGGATCTGTTGTCTGAAATGTTTTTTAATATGCAATTAAGAGGTATTGTGGAAAAAGAGACAGCTAAATCAAATTTAATTGGTTGGCTTATCTCTCTCTCCACTTTTTATTAACAATAATTTCCTGAATTTTCTAGCTAATAATATAAGCAATTATGGGAAACACACGATCATTAAAATGAAGGAAATTGAGGTACCAAAACATCTAAGACAATTCATGTTAGATGGAGCACAAGAGACTAAACTTGGCTACAAAAAAGGTGCAAAAAAACAATATCGTTATGGAAACCTGCACATACGTGAATATGACGACAAATACACTGTACACATGGACAAGTACGACCCCCGAAGTGATCCAATACGTCATTTGGTATGGGATGCTCCCGAAGTATTAATTGGCTTGGCTGGAGCAATTATTGGAGGCAGCAAAGTTGGCTCCTATCTTTACAATCAAAATGAAAATTCAAAACAATCATCAATCTTTTCTGGTCTAGTTGCTTCCTTGATAACTGGCTATGCATCATACATCATTTCTAAAAAACTAAAGGAGTAAGATCTTGGTACTTGCAAGAACAATTCACGTGTTCATCAAACTGATTCCGGTAATATTGGCTCTAAGAAAAGACCGTATTCTTTGGATCTCGCAGGAAGGAAAGGACATTGACGAAAAAAGATTTCGGAGAAATGCACAAAGAATTCTAAACACATGTATCTCTCTAGGTCCTGTCTTTATCAAGTTTGGACAGTGGCTTTCATCACGTGCAGACATCTTACCACAGCCATATCTAGAAGAATTATCCAAAAAATGGCCAGAAAGTAATAGTTAAGGTAAAGCGGCCAGGAATTGAAAAACAAGTAGAAAAAGATCTCAAAGTTTTGATGAAGATAATCCCTTTTGCAATGAAGTTTGTTGATCCAAACTTAAGATTCTCAATAATTCCTATAATGAAGCAGTTTGCTGATTCCATCCACGAGGAGATGGATTATTCCCAAGAGTCTGAAAATCTGAAAAAAATAAAAAAGAATATGGAGCCATACGACAACGTAATAATCCCAGAGGTACATGATGACTATTCAACAAAGAATGTACTTACGATGGAATACATTCCAGGAATTAAAATTACCAATATTGAGGAGCTTGACAAAAAGGGAATTGACAGACAAAAACTAGTCATTGATGTGCACAAGGTCTTCTTTACAATGCTTTTGCGACATTCGATATTTCATGCAGATCCACATCCGGGCAATATCTCAGTCAAGGATGATGGAACACTAGTCCTATATGACTTTGGAATGATTGGGAGGCTAAACAATGAGACTAGGTTACGTCTAGTTCGACTATATCTTGCCCTTGTAGAAAAGAATCCACCAAGGACGGTAAATGCAATGGATGAGCTCGGCATGTTAACGCCCGACTTTAACCGAGAAGTGATAGAACAGGGTATCAACATGTCCATAAAATCAATGTATGGAAAAAAGCCGGACGAGATGGAAGTCGAAGCACTGATGTCACTGGCAAACAAAACTATGTCAAAGTTTCCGTTTAAACTTCCGAAACATCTTGCACTATATCTTAGAATGTCAACAATCATAGAGGGAATCTATCATACGCACAAGGTTGATTTCAAATTCATCAAAGTTCTAAGACAAATTTTAGAAGAGGAAAGTTTGATCAAAGATGCATACATAGAGGAGATTAAACATTCATTCAAAAGATTTGCCAAGACACTTGATGATACACTCACAATTGCACCTGAAATAAAAAAATTCATGGATGAGAACCGTGTTCTGCAGCAAAAAACTAAACATAGGTCAAACACACTGCTATCAGGAAGCATCTTATCTGGAGCTGTATTTTTTGGATCTGCATTCCTATTTCAGTCAAATGAAACACTTGGAATAATTGGAATGATTGCGTCTGCAGCAATTATGGGAATATTTGCAGCGACTAGAAATCGTTAATCTAATGAGATTTCTTTTCCCTTCTTTGTAATTGGGATTTCAATTGTTAGCACACCATCAACATATTTTGCAGAATTCACTTTCTCCTCTCCTTCTTCAACAGTTATTGGCAATCTCATTTTCTTGTCAATTACGCGTGGGCGCTGCTTCATTATAGTTCTACCATTTTTGTTATCTTTTTTTTCTGCATTGATAGATAGGACATTACCATTCATTGAAACTTTGATGTCACTCTTGTCAAATCCAGGTATATCTACTGTAACAATGAGATTGTTATTTTCTTCATGCAAGTCAATAGGTGGCAATACAAACTCAAAAAACTCTCTAGATTTGTCATCTATCTCCTTAAAAAATTCCTTAGCAACATGCTTAACTAATCCCATTTTGATCACTGATTTTTTTTATGTTATAAATTTTGATAGATATTTAATCCTGAGGCTGCCTTATTTAGTATTGATTATCGCAATTGAGGGCTTGGATCAAGCAGGAAAAAAAACACAAGCAGAAATGTTAGTCAAAGCACTGAGAAGATTAAAGATTAAAACCGTAACTTTTAGCTTTCCTGATTATTCAACTGTTATTGGCAAAGAAATCAAAAGCTATCTTTACGGAAAAAGAAAATTCACACCAGAAATAATTCATTTCCTTTATGCAGCAAATAGACACGAAAAACTTGACGAGATAAAAAAAGCATCTTCAAAGAATTCTGTTTTAGTAATGAATAGGTATTATCACTCCAATCTTGTATACGGTATAGCCAATGGATTAAAGGAGAAATGGTTACAAAAACTAGAAGATGGTCTTCCAAGGGCAGATCTTGTTATTGTGTTGGATACTTCACAAAGTGATTCATTTTCACGTAAAAAATCAAAACGAGACAAATTTGAAAAAAACAAAAAATTCTCAAAAAAAATATCTCAGATATATCGTAGACTAGCAAAAAAACACAGATGGAAAATTGTATCATCTAATACAAAGAAGGAAACGCATAAGGAGATTATGAAAATTGTTTCTAGGAAAATAACATCATGAAAAAAAAGCATCTTGATATTATAGATCCAATTCATGATTTTGTTAGAGTTTATGGGAACGAGCTGAAAATTATAGACACACCAATTTTTCAGAGATTAAGGAGGATAAGACAACTTTCTGGCGCACACTTAATCTATCCTGGAGCGCAGCATACACGATTTGAGCATTCTCTCGGAGTCATGCATATAGCATCTATGGCGGGTCATGCACTTAACGAAAAGGGAATAATTTCTTCTAATGACATTCAAGATTTACGTTTTGCCGGATTACTACATGACATAGGTCACGGTCCATTTTCACATCTATTTGAGGAGCTTCTACAAAAGAAAAAACACTCACATGAAGACGTAGGAAAAGAGATCATACTCAAGACAACTATTGGAGATTTGATTTCCAAAAGTGGGTTTGATAAGAGATTCATTACTAAACTCGCTTTCGGTGACTCAAAATTCCAGTTTATGAATGAAATAATATCTGGTGCGTTAAGCGCTGATATTATGGATTATTTGCTCAGGGATGGGTACTTTACTGGAGCAGAACATGCAAAGATTGACCATAACAGGCTTACAAACTCTCTGGATGTATACAAAAACAAACTAGCACTTGACAAATCAGCGCTAGTTAATTTTGAAACCATGCTAATTTCTCGTTATCAAATGTTTAAGGCTGTATACTTTCACAAAACTGTAAGGGCTGGTGAAGTAATGCTATTAGAGTCAATGGAGCTAGCAGAAGAGGAACTTAATCTCACTTCAATGGTTCTTGATGACTATTTGGAATTGTCTGACGATGTAATTCTTTCTAAACTGTTGAACCTACCAGAGCATAACTCCAAACTCAAAACTGCAAAAAAAATTGCTACAGACTATCAAAATCGTAATTTATTCAAGTCAGTATTCGAGTTGGCTCTAACTAGCGGCACAATAGGAAAAAAACGTCTGAATGAAATTAGAGAAGAGGTTTCAAAAAGATCCAAAGTTGACATTGATGAGATTTTTGTTGATAGTTCTAACACACCATCAATTCCATTATCTCCATCAAAAAAAGAATCCAAGTCCATAATTCTTCTAGAAGAGGATAATGATAGAACGAAAGCTAAGGAAATTCAGATTTCAAATATTCAACTAGTTTCGGTAATGTCTGGATTTATGAAAATTTTAAGGGTTTATACCCCATCCCAAAATCGGAAAAAAGTTGAAATTGCAGCCAAATCAATTCTTGGTGATCTAAAATAATGAAAAAAAGATTTGTCATAAAACTATCTGGACGTGTGTTTAGTATGGATGAGACAAAGAAACTGAAGGATTATGCAACATTTTTTGTAAAGAAGAGTAAAACACACCAACCAATAATAGTTGCAGGCGGTGGGAAGATTGCACGATATTTTATCTCCCATGCTAGATCCTCAGGAGCTGACGAATCTACTTTAGATGAACTTGGCATTGAGATATCTCGATTAAATGCAAAACTGCTAATTTACGCATTAAAGGACAAGGCATACCCTCATCCTCCAACAACTTTGACTGAAGTCAAAAATGCAGTAGAAAGCGGTCTTATTGTAGTTACAGGAGGACTACATCCTGGTCAAAGCACAAATGGGACTGCTGCATTAATTGCTGAGAAGATAAAGGCAGAAGAATTTCTAAACGCAACTGATGTTGACGGCATATACGATTCAGATCCCAACAAAAATAAAAAAGCGAAAAAATTTGCACGTATTGATATCAAGGATCTTCGTAACTTGTTGGTACGTGAGGATTCAATGGCTGGTGGATATGATCTAATGGATATAGTTGCACTAAAAGTGATAGAGAGATCAAAAATCCAAACAAGAATCATAGATGCAGACATTAAGTCCATTGAAAAGGCTTTGAATGGTAAGCATGTAGGAACTGAGATAATTCAGTGATTACTTTAATTCATTCTGTACAGTAGGGTATGTATCAGCCCAAATTTTTATCTCCTTACCTGAAAATTCAGTAATATCCAATTCCAAAACCTTACTGAATATTTTTTGTGCATCTTCCTTCTCTAACGCTTTTGTTTGTGCCTTGGTAAATCCATCTGCATCCACTAAAATTACAACAAAACCATCATCAGTTTTAATCACAGAAACAAATGATTCTTCTCCAACTGGAGCAAACTTTCCATCAATCTTCTTGGTAGTGAGAGTTAGCATGGCAAATCCAGATATGTCAAACAGAACCATCTGTGCCTTGTTTGCTCTCTGTTTTCCAATCTGAACTGCCTGAAAGTACTGCATAGTATACTAGACATGATGGCACTATATGCATTTTATCTCAACATTTAAGAAATATACACAAGAATCAAAAACCGATGAATTCTAAAATAGTTGTTGGAGGAGCGGCTGGTGTTCTTATTGCGATTATAGTTGTATTCACATTAACTGGTAATTCAATAATCAGTGATGTTGAGGGAGGATTTTTCGCACCGTCAAATCAGGGGCAAGAGGTACTGCCAATTGTTGTGGAATTATTTGATCTTTCCATATTAGAGGTAACTGACAAGCAGGCAACACTTGAGATAAAATTCAAGTTTACAAATCCAAACTTCAAATCTGTTATGCTTCAACACGTAAAGTACTCAATTTATCATGATGACACCAGAATTGCTGTAGGCGAGTTGGGTTCACACCCAGAAGGATTCCTTGCATCTCCAAATTATTACATTATAACTAATGAAAGACCAGTTCCTATTGGTGAAAAACTCACTATCACCAATACTGGCAATACACCGGAAGTGTGGAATGCACTAGAAAATAATGATCTAAATTGGAGAATTTCAGGCGAGGCCTTCTTCAATCTTAGTTCAATAACAGCAGGTCAGGAAAACATTCTAGAATTCAGCTTTTCTAAGCACGATTAACTTGGTATCATAAAATTTCAAAATTGTGATTATTTGTAAAAATATAAGAAAAATTACCAATACTATATATGATGGACTTTAAGCATGTCACCCATGGCAGAAGCATCAGTGGCAGCATTTGGAGCAGCAATTGGCGTGTTAATTGCTATGGCAGTAGTTGTATTCGGACTGCGTGGCAAGGGACATTCAAGAGCACCAGACGCATAAAATATTGGAACCATCCAACATTTTCTTATTTTTCTACTTTTAGTATATGTTTTACATTTTTAAGGTATGTTCGAAATGATGTATCATGAGTGTTGGGGATAGAGATTATAAGCAGATAGTTAGAGATGCTATCGACGATCTTGGTGAGGATATCCAATTAAAGATTGACACGAATGACCCTAACACAATTTATCTTAACGAATCTACAAGATGTTTACGTCGTTCCTTCTATGACAGAACGGATCCGGTAGATACTGAACAGACACAATTCAACAAAGTACTGGGAGGATTGTTTCGAAAAATGAAATCTCATTCTACTATGGGTGAATATGATATGACTGGAGGTTTGACATTGAAGGGTCAGGTGGACATGATTAGGGAAGATGTTGTCTTAATCTTTAGGTCAATTCCTAGGTTTCCGGACAATCCAATTCCTGTGGATATTTTGTACGTGAATGCTTGTATGTGGATGTTTGATAAAATTGAAGGTGTTATTGTATATATCACACCAGATGGAAAAGAGGAATCGTTTGTCACAAACAGAAATCAAAAGATGTTTGAAGAAGTGATTAGACGTGCTAAAGTACTTCATGATCTTCTTGCTAGAAAAAAAGATGATCCAAAAGCAAAACCACCAATAGTAGAACCATCACTAGATTGTCTAGATTGCCAATATTACGAGAGATGTTATATCAGAAAGAAACAAGGAAAACAAATAACCATATCATCACTATTTGGTAAATTTGGTAAGGAAGACACTGTTTAATCGATTACGTGAATTTTGAAAAGAAGTTTAGAACATCAGTTTTTTTAGTTTTTGGTAATGTCATAAAACCATTCAACAATTCATTTTGAATTGTAAACGAATTTTTAGATATTTTCTGAAATTCTAAAACACTAAACGGTAGAAGATTTTTCAATTTTCCTTCACAAAACGCCTTAACGTAAATCTCAAACATAGAGTATGTGAATTTTGGTGAAATTTTTGCTAATGTCGTAATAACATCTGCAAATTGTTTTTCTTTTATCTCAGATTTTGACAAAAACTTATCCAAAATAGTATTCTTATTGTCAGATTCCTCAATTGCTAGGGCTACTAGAAGTCCTTTTTGTGTAAGTTGATAATGTGGTATTCCCTTTTCCTGTAAGGCTTTAGGTCCACGCTTTAGTGGCAAGCGTCCCGCTTCACTAACTATTTCTAAAGGAATGAGAACCTCATCCAAATCACGAAAAACTCCAGAATAGATATTCTTCCAAAGGAGATTGTTTTTTTCTGCTATATCTTGAGCAATAGCCGTACGTGTCATTAATGTAGAACTTTCCTCCCTAGCCAGATGGCATATGATGTGTCTTTGCCTCTTGGCTTCGCCTGTAAGCTCTTGCTGTTTTGTTTTGAATGTTTCAAATATTGAGAGTTTTGGTGTTATGCTTTTCAATGGAAATCACCAATTATAGCATATTTCATGCCTAAATATACGTATCATAATATTATAATATTATGTTACTATCATTGTATGTATATATTCAGTTATTGACTTCATTTGTGAATAATTCAACTTTAGGTTTATATCTAGATCAAATTTGCGGTCAGTTTAGATGAACTCTAAAAACCATAAGTATGCTCTATTACTTATGGCCGCAGTCGCTATAACCGCGACAGGAGCAATGGCTCAGGCATATGCCCAACAAGTTACCGATGGTATGGATGGGTATGTTGTCGGAGACCCTGACGGTGGCGCCGGAATTTACACTGGTAATCCCAACGAATGTTGGCATGACACAGATGATGACGGCGTTCCAGACATGTATTGTCTGATTGATACAGGTGATACTGCTTGGATGTTAACAGCATCATCTTTAGTCTTGTTCATGACACCTGGTGTCGCCTTCTTATAC
>LULL01000525.1_pt1 | contig 22228 bp, 16 predicted proteins | sample 728161 | NCBI WGS metagenome assembly LULL01 (sample SAMN03860290, study PRJNA289734) | marine metagenome | biome: seawater column; feature: ocean; material: water; isolation source: Red Sea water column Station 149 - depth 500m | place: Saudi Arabia: Red Sea | collected 2011-10-15 | depth 500 m
GTATAAGAGACAGGTTATAGCCGATACCAATTGATCAATGGCCACCCTGTCCTGCTGTTGAGAATTCCGGTGGCGTAGGGTGACGGTTTTGTCTTCCAGGGATTGGTGATCAATAGTGATACCGTATGGTGTTCCTGCTTCATCCTGCCGATAATACCGTTTCCCAATAGAGCCTTGTTGATCATAGATTACTTTGAAATGTGGTTTTACAATATCCATCACTTTACGACCCATTTCGGGTAAGCCATCTTTTTTCACAAGAGGGCAGACCGCAGCTGTCACCGGAGCAATCTGAGGATGAAATTTCATTACTACACGATTGTTTTTGCTATCTTCCCAATAGGCTTCGGATAGTACAGCCAACAGCATCCGATTAAGCCCCGCAGAAGTCTCGATGATATAGGGAAGATAGTGTTCATTAGTCTCCTGATCAAAAACTTCCATCTTCTTTCCTGAAAATTCTTGGTGGCGAGCTAGATCAAAATCAGTTCGATTATGAATTCCTTCGATCTCGGACCATCCAAAAGGGAATTCAAATTCAATATCCCAGGCTTCTTTGGCATAGTGGGCTAATTCATCGGGCCCGTGTTCTTGTAATCTCAGTTTGCTTGAATCGATCCCGAGTTGGCTGTAAAAAGCTATTCGCTTATCCTTCCAATCAAGCATGGATTGATCATCCTCTCCGGGTTTCACAAAATATTGCATTTCCAACTGTTCAAACTCTCGAGTACGAAAAATAAAATTTCGCGCTATTATTTCATTGCGGAAAGCTTTCCCGATCTGGGCAATTCCAAAAGGGATTTTTAGACGCATGGCATTCTGGGTGAGAAGGTAATTCACATAGATTCCCTGAGCTGTTTCGGGTCGAAGATAAGCCACGTTTGCATCTTTCTGGACAGGGCCAATATGAGTTTTGAACATGAGATTAAATTGGCGTGGTTCGGTGAGGTTACCGGTAGTACCACATTTTGGGCATTGGATATTATCCCATTCCCCGTCCTCTGGATTTCCATCAAACAATTCATTGGCAGGATAGCGGGCTTTGCACTGTTTACAATCTACCAGCGGATCATTGAAAGCATCTACGTGCCCCGATGCCTCCCAAATCTTAGGATGCATTAGAATGCCGCTATCTATCCCAACAATATTTTCATGAAACTGAGTCATGGCCTGCCACCAGATTTGGGATATATTATTTTTTAGTGTAGTCCCCAAAGGACCATAATCATATACGGCGCCAAACCCTCCATAAATTTCTGAACTTTGAAAAATGAATCCTCTGCGTTTGCAAAGTGAAATAATTTTATCAATACTCATAAGGTTAAGATAAATCTCCGTGAATTTTTCAAAATAGAGAGAAGGAAGTTAGGAAAATTTCAATATTGAAAAACTTAGAATAACATCTTCAATTACAAAAGGAGGGAAAAGAGGTTAATCTAGTTCTTTGAGTTCTCGCTCGATCTGATCGCTGTATGCGATAGTGTCATCCGTTGGATAATTCTTTTGTGCCAAATCATCTTTGGATGTCCTCATATATAGCAAAATAATGGTGAACCCCAGTCCAGCGATAAAGAGTGGAGCTAACCAGGCAAAGTAATTAAATCCTTCCGCTACAGGGATGGAAAGAACCCGCTCTCCATATTTATCGGTAAAATAGTCTAAAATTTCTGATTTGGTTTTACCTGCGTTCACCATCCCGGCGATTTCGATCTCCATTTCCTTATTCCCGTGGTCATAGACCGTACCGCTCCAGCAGCAGGTGGCCATGAGGCTTTTTTCAACATCAATAATAAGGACTTTATTATCATCAGCCCAAAGTAGGCTAAATAAAGTTAGGATGGAGAGAATTCGATTCATTTTTTCTTTCGCCGTTTTTTTCTTGGAGGTGCAGCCCGTTTTTTATTGATGATCTCTACTGCTGCTTCCAACGTCAACTGGTCCGGTTCGGTTTCACGGGGCAGGGAAGCGTTTACTTTTCCATCCGTAATATAAGGGCCATAACGACCATCTTTCAAGACCAGAGCTTCTCCTGTATTAGGATGATCGCCTAGCGTACGCAATTCTTGCGGACCACTGGACTTTTTGGCAATTAGTTGCAACGCATCTGCTAACTGAATGGTGAGAGGGGAGAGGTTCGGAGGTATCCGGCCATTCTTTCCTTTTCCTGCAGATACATAGGGTCCAAAACGGCCATAATCTGCTTTTACATCTTCGCCCGTATCCGGATGCTTTCCCAATGTCCGGGGTAGGGCTAAAAGTTTTAAACCCAAATCCAAGTCTACTTCTGCGAGATCTGTTCCTTTTGGGATGGCCTTTCGGGTTTTCGTATCTCCCAATTGAACATAAGGCCCATAAGGCCCGATCTTCATGAGGACTGTTTCTCTCGATTCCGGGTCAGTGCCCAATTCTCGATCTTCATTGATCTCCTGGTTAAGTATTTCCAATGCCTTGTCTACATTCAAGTCTCCTAAAAATATATCGGCGGGCACAGATTTCCGCTTTTCTCCCTGTTGAACGAACGGACCATATTGCCCTACCCGGATTTCAATCGGATCACCATCGTAATCCAATTTCATGGAACATGCTTTGCCGATATCAACTTTTTCTTCCAACATGGTTTCCAGTCCTGCTTGTCCATCTGATCCAAAATAAAATTCTGACATAAAAGGGATTGGTTCTAATTCGCCGCGAGAGATAGCATCAAGCCCATCCTCCATATTGGCTGTGAATTGGGAATCCACTAGAGCGGTAAAATGATTTTCCAGTAGTTGTGTAACGGCAATACCAAGAAATGTTGGCGTTAATTTTCTGCGATCGTTAGTTACATATGTCCTGCGTTGTATTGTGCCCATAATACTGGCAAAAGTGGAAGGGCGGCCGATTCCCTGTGCTTCAAGTTCTTTAACGAGAGAGGCTTCGGTGAATCGTGCTGGAGGTTTGGTCGTATGTTCTTCTGCTGATAATTCATTGCAAGTCAAGGTTTGGCCAATGGACAAATCAGGTAGAATTATTTCCTGATCCTCTGTGATACCGCTTCGGCGATCTGTACTTTCTACATATGCTGCCATGTATCCTGGGAAAAGAATCACTTTCCCATTAGCGCGAAATTCAGATTTCTGATTTTCAATGATGACTTTGATTCGCTTCACTTTTGCTGATTTCATTTGAGAAGCAAGAGTCCTTTTCCGGATCAAATCGAATAGTTTTGCCGCGTCTTCATCAATTGTATCCCGGACTGTATCCACTGAAGCAAATGTAACACCAGCAGGGCGGATGGCTTCATGGGCTTCCTGTGCGTTTTTAACCTTGGTAGCATAAACCTTAGCCTGGTCAGGTAAGTATTCTTTTCCAAAACGAGATAAAATTTCATTTCGGGCCCCATTGATTGCTTCCTCCGACAAAACGGTTGAGTCAGTCCGCATATAAGTGATAAACCCTTTTTCGTAGAGGCGTTGTGCAGTGCGCATGGTTTTACGAGCAGAAGACCGTAGTTTTCGTGCCGCTTCCTGCTGTAAAGTGGAGGTTGTAAAGGGTGGTTTGGGATGAGAATTAATAATTTTTTCTTCTATATCCTTGATATTCCATATCCCTTTATGCAATTCTTTTACTAACGCTTCAGCTTGGGATTTGGATAACAATAAGACATCCTTGTTTTTCAATTGACCTGTATTTGGATCAAAATCTTTTCCAATGGCGATACGTTTTTTGTCCACACGTACTAGCTTTGCTGAAAAATCTTCATTTTTTGATTGAAAAACTGCTTTTAAATCATAATACATCGCTGGATGAAAAGCCTGTCTTAATCTTTCCTGTTGAACAATCATTCGCAGAGCAGCAGATTGAACACGTCCAGCAGAAAGAGTTACTTCTACAAATTTCATATTCTTTTTTAACGTACTCCAAAGAACACGGGAAACTTTATACCCTACGAGCCGGTCAATTATGCGCCGAGCTTTCCGTGCTTCTACCAAATCCTGATCAATACTGCGAAAATCATTCAGTCCTTCTTCCACCCCTTCTTTGGTGATTTCAGTAAATTGAACACGGGAGATTTTATCCGGATCTACTTCACTAGCAATATGGGCCGCAATAGCTTCTCCTTCCCGATCTGGATCAGTGGCGATGACGATTTGATTGGTTTGTTTTGCCATTGACTTGAATTCATTCATAAAAGATTTTTTATCTGGAAGCACGTCTTCTTCAATGGCAAAATTATTTTCTACATCCACACCTAATTCTTTTTTAGGTAAATCTTTAATATGGCCTACACAGGCCATAACCTCATATTTGCCACCAAGGTATTTGGAGATGGTTTTTGCCTTAGATGGCGACTCAACGATTAATATAGGTTTGGAACTCATTTAATTTTTTTTAGGATTTATTCAGTGTAAACACCTTGTTCTCACGCGCGCATATATAATGTAAAATAAATTTTTATAATGGCAAAGAATTGATATGGTCTACCAATTTATCTAAAGCGATTTTTTTCTGATCTCCCGTAGATAGATCCTTTAATTCTGCCTCTCCGCTTTCCAATTCCTGGTCGCCAATGAGGATAGCATATCTGGCACCTATCTTGTTGGCTTCACGCATTTGTGCTTTTAAGGATCGACGCAGAGGGTCAAAATCAGTACGGATATTATTTTGCCTTAGATCTTCTACTAATTTTACTACTATTGGTAGTACCGTGTTACCAAGTCCTACTATATATAATTGGGTATTGTTGATGTTTGAATCAAAATCATCCATGGCCAATAGTATACGTTCCATACCAGCGGCAAAACCAATCCCCGGTGTCGCTTTTCCACCCAGTGTCTTCACCAGTCCATCATAACGGCCGCCACCGCAAAGTGCATTTTGGGCACCCAAAGCGGAAGAGGTGATCTCAAAAGTAGTGCGGGTATAATAATCTAAACCACGTACAAGCCGAGGGTCCAGTGAATATTGAATATCCATCACATCCAAAAGAGATCTCAATTCTTCAAAATGGCCATTGTCTTCTGGTGTCCAGGAATCACTGACATTTGGTATATCATTTAAAATTTCAATTTCATGTGGGATTTTAGTGTCCAAAATGCGAAGGGGATTTTTTTCAAACCGCCGCTGACTGATCTCACTCAAATCGTTTAAATATGGTTTTAGATATGACCGGATTGCTTTGCGGTATAGCGTACGGCATTCTGGGGAACCGATTGAATTTAATTTTAATGTAAGACCTTCTAACCCAAGGTTATTAAGTACCGCAAGGGATAGGGCAATTACTTCTGCATCGATTTCAGGATTTTCAGACCCAAAAGCTTCAATCCCAAACTGATGAAACTGGCGATAGCGTCCTTTTTGGGGGCGTTCTCGCCGAAACAGTGTATCAATATAATAGAGTTTATTGATTGGGGTTAATTCCCGAAGATTATGTTGGATAAATGCTCGGACTACCGGCGCTGTCAGGTCCGGTTTAAGTGTTAGATCTTCACCGCTTTGATCCGTCCAACTGTACATTTCTTTGGACACAATATCCGTTTCTTCACCTACACCTCGGGCAAATAATTCGGTTCGCTCAAAAACAGGGGTACGTATCTCTTTATATCCATAGTTATCCATGGTGTTGCGGATGATAGCTTTTAACGCTTGCCAGCGGTGGGACTGATCCGGAAGAATATCTTTTGTCCCTTTAATTGATTTAATGGTTTCTTTAGCCATTTTTAAAAATAATATTTTCCAATAATCTTTCTGCCTGTGTCTGAAATGAACAAAGAATATACAATTTCATAGAGCCACCAGACATGCTCAATGCTTTAAAACTCTAAAATTTATTAACGGTCATATAAGGATGGCAGGTTAAAGGCACCGCCCCTTTGTTCTAGCCTCAAATCTTTTAAGTTGGGCGATTTTACATTCAGTTTAAAGTATATACCAGAAGCATATCCATTTGGTGTCCAGTTAACACTAAGTTCCCAACAGTGAAGATCGCGGTAAAGAGAAAAGGTATGACTTACTAAATTCTGATTGATAAGGTCAAATCGAGCGTTGTAGTTCACTCTCCAATTTTCGGTTAATTGAATAACTGAATTGGTGGACATCCAGAATGTTTTTTGGGGATTATTAGGATTTGCGTTATTATAAGCAAAACTGAAACTAGCTGAAGTGGACCATAAATTTTCTGTATTTTTCTGATCTGTACCTCCCGTATTAGAAAACAAATTGGCCAGATTGGCTCCATCCACTCGCTGTTCGATTTCAGTTGTATCTTCTTCTGATGATTCTTCTTCACCAGAAAATGACAGCCGTTTTCCAGCAAATCGAAATCCAGTGGAAAAACGAACGTTAATCAATCTAGGTGCAGGTAAACCTCCCTTGCTTCTGATTGTATTAATACGCATATTTTTTTCTTTATCAAAATCATACCAGTCATGCGTCATGGAAAAGTCCAAGTTCATTTTCCGGCTAATATTAGCCCGGATGGAAGAACTTAAATTGCTCCATTCAAAATCATCTGCAACGAAATTCTTACTTGTACTCATCCGCCAGGAAAATAAATCCTGTTTTTTTTCTTCATCACCATCCAAAATTTTAGCTTGAAAAACATTATTAAATGATATATTCATGGACTGGCTTTCACCCCGAGGGGTACCACCGGCCAATGTTCCGGAAAAACGGTCAAAATAAACTGATTCTCCATTATCCTGCTGAATGATCTCATAATAACCTGGATTAGTACCAAATACTTCTTTTGAAAAATCAGGGCGGAATGAATAACCAAGGGTGGGAGAAATTACATGGCGGATAGCTTCGATCCTGCCCAGCTTTGCTGGGAAGAGACCGTAAATTTGAGTATTCATATTGATATTGAATGATCCTGTCGTTCGAGAAGCAAAACCCTTTACTTCATTCCGGTTGATTTTTCCCGTGGAATCAATAACACCGGTAAAGGAACGGTTTACCCAGTCCGATTTAAGCTGAATATTAGGGGACACATTGAAATATTTTAAAATTTTAGAAGACATATTTAACCCCGAAGAATGAGACATGATATAATCTGAAAAAGTGTTTTCTGTCGGATTTGCATTTTCATCCATGATCCAGCGGTATCCCGTTGTGCTGTCATTAAACGCATAGGCTTCTGACTCGTAATAATTTTTCACGTTGTTGGTAAAACGAGAGGAATAATGATAATTAATGTTGTGATACCATCTTTTCTTTTTTGCTTTGGTAGGGAACAGGGCTCGTTGACTGTGAGAAAAAGCCAATTGTGGCAAAGTATTATTTGTGATGTTGATTTGATTCCCAGCTTTTGTTGGCTCAGTGAAAAATGCAGAATTGGGATTAACCTTGCGATCAGCCATCAAATTCCGTCTCGAATATAAATTGACACTTAAACTATTCCGGGATTTGGGCCAACGTTTGGAGTACGTAGCGTTGGAAACTGCCTGTTGATTCAGACGTTTGCTTTGTTCGATTCCAGTCCTACGGTTATAATCTCCGCTGGAATAATAACTGGCATTTACGGACGCAGACTGGTTATTCCGAAGTTTCTGACTATGGCTCCAGCGAACAACATAATCACTCTGTCGATTTTTAGATAATTTGTAAATATCCCGATCTTCTGGCAAAGTTGATCCAGAAAACCGTTGTTCTGTTTCTAAATCTAGGCTGCCTGAAAAGGCATATCGTTTATCATATTTATTTTGTAAACGGAGGGTAACACCATCCCGATCATAAAGACGCATTGTGAATTTTGTATCAAAATAATCATTTGGTGCCCAATAATAACCCAGACCATTGATATATTGTCCCCAGCGGCTGTCATTCCCATAAGATGGCATGATCCACCCGGAGTGCCGCCGGCCTTTCTGGTGTGGAAAAACACCAAAAGGCAATCCAAAGATGGGAATATTGGCGATATATAAGACAATAGGACGGGCAACAACTTTATCTTCATTGATCATCTTCATATTACGGCTTTCAAAATGAAAATGGGGCTCATCCAGATCGCACGTAGTATATGCCGCATCATCAATATAAAGCACATCCATATCTTGATTACGTATCTCCTGACCATGATAATAGCCATCCTGTGCTTTTGTTTTTCCACGAAGGACTTTCCCATGGCGTGTTTTCAAATTGTACATCATTGTGTCACCAACCATAGGTTCTTCACCTTGTTCTATCATGGTAGGCCTGATTCGACCATAGGTGGAATCCAACATGGATTCAGGGTATGCCTTCAGCAGGTTATTTTGCCATGCAACATTGATGTAACCAGCGTTGAGATTTACATTGGTATAGTCAATAACCGCGTCACCGTGCAGGTTGGTAAATTCATTAGTTACGTCATATTCAATATCTTCTGATTCATAAACAACGGCCCCTTCCATATCCGCACTAGCAGAGTCCGGTGTGTATGTACCGCGGGAACCCCCAGAAACAAATATTTTTTCTAAATCATCTGCTCCAAACTTCATGGAAATTGTATCTCCTGAAGCTTCGTTTTTCCCTTGATAAACAGAATCTTCAAAAATATGATACAAGGTGGTGGCCATACCTTCTAATCGCATGGAGTCCAAGTTTCCATCTACAAAAAACCCACGTAGGATGGAACCTGTCATGTCATCAGAAAATGCTAGTGAATCTTGGAATATAGCGGTATCACCATCTGCAATTTCTGTCCATTCCCGGATCCCTTTGACAGGATGAATGGCGTGGGCTTCCTTAGGGATAAAAAGACTTTTCAGTATATTATCTTCATATTCCAAATAAATTTCACTTCCAGAAATAGTCTGATTGTTATCCACAATTTCCGGTTTAATGCGTAGAACAGTTTTCCCATTCTCCCGATCATAAATGGCCTCGCCGCAAGTGGCAACGCGCCCCTCTTCTGTAATGGAAACATTGCCCCGTGCGGCATAAGACACACCATCAACTTCCGGTAATTCAACGTATTCTATTCGATCACCTTTGATTGTTTGTTGATCCTGAATTAAAATTGCATTGCCATTGGCTGATCCGCTATCCAGTTCTGAAAAATAAAACAAGGTATCAGCAACTAAACTGTAGGTTGTATCCCAGACGTGGGTTTTGCTGTAGGCAATCATGATATCCTTGGGAGAATCCACAAAGAGAGAATCGCAGGTGAGACTCTGCACATCTTTGACCATGGATACATTACCAAAAAGAAAACCCTGATCTGTGCGTTGGTTAAAACGGGCCCAATCGCAATTCATGACCATTTCACCTTTAGTAAAAATAACATTACCTTTTAAATATTGCATGGATTGGCCATTGACAGTGATATTTTCTAGGACATCTGCTTGTTTGAGGCGAAGGCGGTCATCTTGAGCTACAATGAATGAAAAAAAGAGGATAAGAAGGAAAAGCCCTCTCAAAGTAAAACATGAGTTTGATCTAAAAAACCACATTATTTGGAATATCTTTTTGGCCAAAGTTTGTTTAGCCGCTCTCGGATGAATCTTTCATAACCTAACTCGGTAGGATGGTAAAAGGTTTCCGATTTTTCTTCGGGGAAATAATCCGCTTCCACAAAATGTTCTGGATCATTGTGGGGATAATCGTAATCTTTGCCATAATTTAGGGATTTCATGAGCCCAGTGGGGGCATTGCGCAGGTGTAATGGGACATCAGAAGCACCTTCTTTTGATACCTTTTTCATGGCAGTCTTTACAGCCATATAACTAGCATTTGATTTGGGGGCGCTTGCAAGATAAGTAGTGACCTGCGAAAGAATGATAGCTGCTTCCGGCATACCAATCATATGAACGGCTTGGAATCCCGATGTTGCGATGGTCAGCCCCTGAGGTTCAGCATTGCCGATATCTTCCGATGCCAAAATAATCAGTCGCCGGGCGATAAATTCAGGTTTTTCACCCCCCTCTAACATAACGGCCAGCCAATAGATCGCTGCATCCGGATCGCTTCCTCTAACAGATTTAATGAAAGCGGAAATTGCATCGTAATGGTAATCGCCTGTTTTATCATAAAGATGTGTTTTGCTTTGCAGGGCTTCTTTCAGAATTTTTGAAGAAACACTTTTATTACTGCCAATCATGCTAGCTGCCAGTTCGAGTGTATTTAACATTTTTCGCGCATCGCCGCCAGCAGATTGAATTAGCTTCAACTTTGTATTCTTATCGATTTTTAGCGCTTCTTTTGATAGAAGAATATCTTGGCTTAAAGCCCGGTGAAGTACTTTGGCTAACTGCACCAATCAACGTAACAACACCTTCTTCTACCGCATGAAGTAAAGCATCCTGTTGAGATTTACTAAAACGATGTATTTCATCAATAAATAGAATGGTTGGCTGGCCAGTATCTCGATTCGCTTTTCCCTTATCGATAACCTTTCTTAAATCCTTCACCCCGCTTGATACAGCTGATAATTCATGAAACGCCGCTTTCAAGGTGTTTGCGATAATCCGTGCAAGGGTGGTTTTCCCGGTACCGGGGGGGCCCCAGAAAATGAGTGAGAATAATTGCTCTTTTTCTAAGAGTTTCGCTAATAATTTTTGATCATCAATGAGATGAGACTGACCAATAAATTCATCTAAAGATTGGGGACGGATACGATCCGCTAAAGGTGGCAGATGCTGGTTAAACAATGATGGTGTGGCTGACATTATTGCATATATCGTTTTTTACATATGGAAATTTACGGTAATTCCTTTCAGTCAATTAATGTAAACTTCCGTCCTTCTATTGGAGGATATAAATGAAAATAAAATGGCTAATCGCAATGGCAATTATGGTTCTGGTTGCCGGGTGCAGTAAGGATGATAAAAATATGAATGGTGAATTAATCATTGAAGATATTATTGTCGGCCAAGGCGCTGAAGCAGTAAAGCATAGTATTATAACCGTCAATTATACTGGTTGGTTAGAAGATGGAACAAAATTTGATTCTTCTTTAAATCCCGGGCGGGAACCATTACGATTTACCGAGACAGGTGCTGGACAGATGATTCAAGGATTCGATCAAGGTATCCTAGGGATGAAAGTGGGCGGTAAACGGAAATTAACTATTCCACCGAATTTGGCTTACGGTAGCCAGGATAAAGGCATAATTCCACCGAACTCCACGCTGATTTTTGAATTGGATTTACTCATTGTAGAGTAATTAATCCGTTCAATAATTAATTAAAAGATTTTTTGATAGAATAAAGAGCTAATTATCAAGATCAAAGAGCTGACCTAGGCATTAAAAAATATTTTTAGTTACAATTCTACATTCTTGTAAATAAAGTAATATGTGAGGAAATGGATTTTTCTATTCTCATAACTATATTAGTTACTGCTATAGTTCAGTCTATTTTTGGGACTGGAGTGTTACTATTTGGTACACCATTACTTTTAATACTTGGATATAATTTTCAATATGCACTTATAGTTTTATTACCAACATCAGTCTTAATTAGTTTTTTTCAACTGAAAAATAATTTGAATAAGATAGATTTTCAATTTTATAAAAAATTATTTTTATTCAGTATTCCTCTTATAATTTTATTTCTTTACTTAACAAATTTGAATTCAATTAAAATAAATCTTTTTGTTGGGATTTTTTTAGTTGTCGTTGCCATTAAAGAAAATGTTCTATCAATTAATAGATTTATAAAATTTCTTATTAAATATGAATCTTTATATTTGATGATAATGGGAATAATTCACGGTATCACTAATCTAGGAGGTGCATTACTTTCTGCTATAGTATTCAGTAAAGATTTATCTAAAGATAGTAAAAGAACAACAATCGCAATTTGTTATTTAACTTTCGCTGTATTTCAAATTATAACTCTTCTAATAGCATTTAATGATAATAGTTTTTTTAACATATTTAATTTTGTTTATTGGATTTTGGGACCAGTCGTATTCTTTATAGTAGAAAAATATCTTTATTTTAGAATTGGTGGGAGAAAATATATTAAATATTCCAACTTTTTTCTTTTTGTTCTTGGTTTAATGCTAATAATAAAAAACTAATATTTAAATGCTAAGCAGTAGTTTTTATAAAGACCAAGTTGATAAGAGCCACTGAGCGGGATCGAACCGCTGACCTACGCATTACGAATGCGTTGCTCTACCAGCTGAGCTACAGTGGCTTAGTAATTGTGACAAAAAATACAGTGATTTTAAGTTTTGAAGAAAAAAGAATCCGTCAATCTTTTATAGGTTGATAATATTTGGCTGTTCGATAAGCTCCATAAATTTCACCACCATAAAGAGTTATTGCCAACCCAATTTGAAAAGAGGCGAGAATGCTTTCTTTCTTGATTGCATTAACCCCGTTATTAATCGCCAAGGCTGTTATAATAAAACCATAAATTCCATCTGAAGTACGTCCGGCATAGGACCGACCTAGTCCTGGAATAATCATCGATAACCCAGCGGCAATTATGGGTGATTTTGTTGTTACTCTATCTGAAGGATTAGAAACGGAATCAATTAATCGGCCATCAAGGTGAAATTGACCATCCATCAATTGGTGGTATTGCCGCGCGTTTGGGTTACAGCGAATTATTCGGTCAGATGTCATAAAAAGTCCTGCCATTGCGCCCTGAGAATGGATTGCCTGAGCCCCGTAATTGGAGCAGCTGGGCTCAAATTGGCAGTTTAAAAAAGGTTGATTGTAAGAGAATTCCTGCCATTTTGTGATTGGATAAAGGAAAATTTTTTTCAGTAGCGTAGTATTTGGTGCATTATAAAGTGAGTCTGCCGGATATTGGGCCGTAAGTGTGCCAATAAAAAAAAGAAGAATTACTTTCTTAACCGATTTCAAATGATTAGATGTCATTGTTGCAAAATAATTTAAAGTCAGTTTACCTATTATCATTTCCTTAAAATTAACTTGAATGATAAAAAGATTACATTCAATTTAGGGGATGGTGGGACAGGTAAAACCATACATATTTCGTCTATGCCTGAGTATAATATTTTTATTGGGCTGGGTTTTTTCTCAGGAGAAGAAACTTTATATCCTTCATACAAATAATACTAATGGTGCCCTTGAAAATTGTTACTGTCCCGATCATCCATTTGGCGCTGTTGAAAAACGCACCGTTTTTATTTCCGAATTTTTAAATAAACACTCCAATGTGATTCTGCTTGATGCCGGCGATATTTTTACCATGACGCATCAGGCCTTTAAAGATAGCCTCATGGCCGAAGCATATCGTCTGTTACCTTACGATGCGATTTTACCCGGCGATCAGGAATTAATGATGGATCCGGATGACTTTAACCGCCTATTTGATAAAATGGGTATTCATGTAGTTGCCACAAACATCACCGTTGCCGATATTGAAGGGTTACTTGTATCCCATATTGTAGAAAGAGATGGATTAAAAATCGCCATCCTTGGAATCATGGATCCCTATGCAGTGAAATATTACTCTCCAGAATTAAAAAATCATATCCAACTGGAAGATCCGATTGAAGCAGTTAAAAAAACGATGAAAAAATTAACTGATCAAGTTGACATATTTGTACTTCTTACTCATCAAGGTGCGGATCTGGATTATGAAATGGCAGAAAAAATAGATGGCCTTCATCTGATTGTGGGAGCGCATAGTCAATCTGCAATAGAAAAACCAGAAGAAGTAAACGGGACTTTAATTGTTCAAGCAGGAAAAGAGGGATATTATGTTGGTATTGCAGAATTGATCATCAACGGTAAGGAAGTAGTAAAGAAAACCGGCCGAATTGATACAATGAGATTAGATATGCCTGATAATTCGAGGGTTATGAATATGATTCATGAATATGAAAAGAAAACCGGTCGAATTAACCATCAAAAATTGAAATTAAAAGCAAAGAAATAATGGATCAATCGATCGAAGTATTAGTATCTAACCCAGTGTATATGGCTGTTGCGGTTGTATTGGCCATTGTTATTTTGCTCGGGGTAATTAAAAAATTACTCAAATTAGTCTTAGTAGTAAGTGCTCTATTGGTTTTATGGGTAGCCTATATGGCCTGGTCAGGTCAGGATGTAACAGTTGATAGACTGAAAGAAGGAATTGATTCCGGAGTGGAAACGGTAAAAGAAAAAGCATCGGCAACCAGTGAAAAAGTAAAAGAATCAATATCAAAAAGGGTGGACGAAAAAACGGAAGAAAAATTGAAAAACGCTATACCAAAAAATGGGAAATAATAAAGTAGTTAGCTAGGTTTATTTTGCCGTCAGTTTTTCATTTGCGTCACGGAGCCGACCAGTGAGCAGTTTAATAATACCTTCCATGATGTCACTTTGGCTTCCCATGACCTCGTAAAATCCTTCCTGTTCGATTTTAAACAGAATTGAATCTTCTTCTGTAACTGTGGCATCAGCAGAACGTGGCTCATCATCCAAAAGAGCCATTTCACCAAGACAACTTCCTTTACCTAATGTTACCAATTCCAAATCTCCTTTGTGGATTTTTACATTTCCATTCACCACAATAAATAAAGAATCACCATAGTCACCCTCAGCAAAGATTTGTGTATTTGCCTCAAATTGCACTTCCTCAGTGATTTGGGAAATGCGGGATAAATTCTCTGCGGGGATGGTCTTAAAAAGATCAACAGATTTTAGGATAATTGTTTTTTCTAATGTCGAGTACATACTTAGTTTAGTATCCTCTAATTTAAAACTATCAATGGGAATGAATTCAAGGTTCGTTCCATTTTTTTCAGCTGTTCTGGTAAGCAATTCCTTGTTTGCATTTGTTACAGGAACTTTACTCCAATCTAATTCTTTGAAAACATTCATTTTTTCCGTTTTTATTAAATAATCCAAAGCAATCACTGATTCCCATTTATTGGGCGAATACACTGATTCAGTTATTACCGTATCCAGGTTATTGGGTAGATCCTTGAAATGCGAATGACCGATCTTACTGCGTTCACTTAAGGAAATCGGTTCAATAAGGGGATTGATGATGTCACATTCTTCCTTGGAAAAAATGTTTTCAAAAAACTCCAGTAAAAATGGCAATTTGGCGGGGTCACCTGATTTAGCCGTATGGATGTAAGTTTCAATAGGCGTATCAGGAATATCGATAACCCCCAATTTTAATAATGTGGGCAATGTATTTTGAATTTCATTATTCAGATAATCATACATCAGAAACTTATTATCATCATCAGGGATCAATTTAATAGCTTCGTTTAATGCGTAAACCCTGCTTGCAATCATGCGAACGAAGTGCACGAATAATTCCCTGACGAAATTTGCGGCTTAGATCAGAAGAAGATAATAATTTTTCAAATTCCTCAATGACTAAATCATCGGAGAATTTATTTAGGGTACGTCGTGCTTGCGCACGGGATTTAGGAATATCCAGATTGGAGATAATGCCAGGGATCAATTCCGGGTTCTCGCGTTTTTCTGCGATAGTTAAAGAAACATTACTAATAACAGACCCTTCATTCTTGAGAAACTCAATCAGTTTTTCTTGCGGTAAAATGCTGTTATTATAGACCAGTCTATTTAATGCAGTTGCCTGAGTCGATTCATCATCATCATCCAGCATTTTAATTAATACAGCTTCGGCCTTATCTGTATGATCAGCTTCCAATAGAAGTATTGCAGCTGCTGCTGCCGCACGAGTTGGCAGTGAATCAGCTGAAAGAAGTGGTTCTAAATCTGGTAATATTTCTGTCAGTTTTCTGCGGCCTGCAACCATAATGGCTTCAATGGCAACATCGTCATCCTTTTTCATGGTAGAAATAATATCTTCATTCGAGAGAATAAATTCTTCATCCCAGGCCATGGATAAAATGCGTTTCCGAACATCAACACTGCCCTCTTTAAACAATCGTTCTAATGAATCTTTCCATGAGGAAAGGGGTAATCCTTCAATAATCTCAAGGGCAAAAAGCTGTTGTATTTCATCTTTAGAAGATAGAGTCTGTTCAATGGTTTTGACCATGGCCGCATCCTGGACATCCACATTAAGATCTTCAAAATCAATCTGTCGTTTGGATATGGCTGTCTCCAATTGTTTTACATAATTAGCCTTTACACGGATAGAGGTGAATAACCAAGCCACTATTGCACCAAGGGCGATGACACTTAAGAATTGGAGTTCGATTATTTTTACAAGAAAAAAAACTAGCAAACCGGACAACCCTTCGGCGATTGCTTTAACAGTACCACCGATTTGTGGTTTGATATATTTTCTTATATTGGGTGGAACAGGAAGCCAAAGCAGTTCTAATGAAGAATTGTTAATAGTAAACTTAAAGGTTTGATCTGAAAATTTGGCGAAACTGGCACTGATTAAAACTGGAGCAAATAATAGAGTAGCTGATCCGGCAATGAGGAAAAATGGTAATATCAATAAACCGATTAATATTCCAAACCTGGATAATAAAGGCCCAGTTATAAAAAATTGCATAATGATTGATGCTGCTCCGGCTATCGAGTAAAAGGAACCAAAAAAGGCAACCAGGTCAGCTTCATTTGGGAAGGCAGAACTGGCGATCATTTTAAACTGATAATCCACCAGCATTGTAACAATTGCGGAAAGCGCAACGATTGTTCCAATTCCAATAATGAAAGGATCTTTTTTTCGTTTTTTCTTTTTGCCAACCTTTTTTGTAGCTCCTTTTTTGGCGGGTATTTTATTGAAATATTGTATGGACTGAATACCAAATACAGAGGCAATAATTAAAAATCCGGCAGCTACAAAAAGCAATTCATCCGTGCCAAATACATTAACAAATGGTTTGAGATTCATTCCGATTAGCATCACTGCGAATGAACCACCGCCTCCAATGATGCCAAAGAGACGTTTGGCTTGCTGGGGTTCAAAAGATGAACTGGCAAAACCCCAGAATTGCATTAGCGAAATAGCGACAACTATTTCAACCCAGATATAAACAACGGGGATGACAAAACCGCTTATCAAGGGCTGAATTAAAATAAACGAAACCGTAAATATAGAAGACATAATAATGAAAAGTTTCCTGGGGGAAAATTTATTTGTCAATTTTGTATAATAAGTAAGTGTTGGAGCTATAATAACGGCTACCGCCAAGAACATGAGAGGCAGAATCGATTTTTCAAACCGACTCAGGAAATAAGCGTCCCGAGCAGTCTTGGCGATCATTCCCATAGCAACAATAGAGAAAGAGAAAAAGAAAAAAGTGAGAACCATTTTGGCCTCACCTTTTTTAATGTTGATAATCTTTTTAAAGAATTGCAATTTTATTCAATCCGATTTTAGCAGTTGTAGTTCGGACAGTATAATCAAAACCACTTTCATTGAAAAAATCCATTAAAGATCCGGCAAAGAAACTGATAAAAATAAGTCCCAGCGCAATAAACACTATGAAGATGACGAATAGTACACCATTGATAAGAAAGTAGGCTCGCAACTGATCCATGGCTGTTGTGAAACTGACAGCATCCTTATTTTCTGCAGCAAATCGCAGGTGACTGGCGGCATTTGTGAGTTTTGTACCCATTATAATAGTAATCACACCCATAATTGCTGTGGGTATGGAAAAGAATAGAAGCGTGAGGCAATAAATTGCTCCAGTGATAATATTCATAATGCCTACAAACTTCGTCCATTTGACTAGTTTTTCTAATGTAAGCACACCGAAAGAATCCAAATTATAATTCAGTGTGTTTTCTATAGGAACTTGATTGATGTCACTCATGAGTTAATTTCTATTAAAGTATGTCACTGGCCAAATCAGCCAAATGGGACCTTTCTCCTTTTTCCAGTGTAATATGGGCAAATATTTTTTGGTTCGTCATACGATTAATTAAATAACTTAAACCATTGGACAGTTTATCTAGATAGGGGTGGTCAATCTGATGGATATCACCGGTAAAAACAATTTTGGTTCCTCCACCAGCGCGGGTAATAATTGTTTTGACTTCGTGGGGAGTTAGATTTTGAGCTTCATCCACAATAAAGAAAGCTTTCTGAAGGCTCCGTCCACGAATATATGCTAGTGGCGTTATGACCAGTTTGTCCTGTTCCAGCATTTCATTTATTTTTTGTGATTTGGGATCGCTTGAATTGAACTGGTGGCGAATGACGCCTAAATTATCCCAAAGTGGTTGCATATAGGGGTCCATCTTTGACTGAATATCACCAGGTAGATATCCAATGTCTTTATTACTAAGTGGTATAATTGGACGAGCCAGATAAATCTGACGATATTGGCTGCGGCATTCTAAGGCACCAGCTAATGCTAAAAGTGTTTTGCCTGTTCCTGCTTTGCCAGAAAGGGTTACCAATTCAATTGCGGGGTTGATAAGGGATGCTATGGCAAAGGCCTGTTCTGAATTTCGGGGAGTGATACCGTAAGCTGGTTTATTATCTACTTTATGATATTGGTTTTCAACGCCATCGTAAGTTGCTAAAGCCGATTTATGTGCATTCCGCAGGATGAAATTTTCATTGGGAAGGGGAGCGTCAACTTCCGGGATCATTTTTGCATCAATATGAAAAGGATTTGTGTACAATGTGTCTATTGTTTCTGTAGGCAGGTTTTCAACTAGACGTTTACCTGTATATATTTTTTCAACACTTTCAATTTTGTCCGTTTTATAATCTTGTGCTAAGATACCCATCGCCTTGGCTTTCATGCGCAGGTTAGTATCTTTAGTAACCAAAATGACAGGGGTTGATTTTTCCTGTTTTTGTAATCGTAACGCCGTATTCAGAATACGGATATCCGGTATATCTTCACTAAAAATTTCCCGTAAACTTTCGTCCCATTTTTGGTTAACAATTACTCTGATTTTTCCGTGATCTTTTCCAAGAGAAACACCGGATTTAAATAAGTGGTCCCCGGTGATTTCATCTAAGTCCCTTAAAAAATCCCGAGCATTAAAATTGATTTGTTCATTGCCGCGTTTGAAATTATCTAATTCCTCCAGCACAGTGATGGGTATTACAACGTCATTCTCTTCAAAATGGTGGATACAGCTGGAGTCATGAAGGATTACATTCGTATCTAAAACAAGCAGTTTTGCTTTTTTTTTCTTCGGCATATAAACCTTAAATATGTGGATTATTGCTAGTACTACAGAACATTAGCCTAATGAAGTTATTTGAGATTGAATTCAATCACAAGAAATGAACCGTTTTTAATATTGAATTCAGCGAGATTAAAAGAGCAATAAAAACTGTTTACTTTAGTCAGTAAAATAGTTTACAATTATGGTGCGTTGTTTCCGAGGTAATGTGAAGAAAACTATTAAATTATTTAATCTATCCGATCTGTTTATATATCAGCGGTTAATGAAAACGGTTGTTTTGACCGGACTCGCTTTATGTTTGATATCTTGTGGCGATAAGGTTCTTGAGACAAAAAAATCTGATTCTGGTAGCAATAATGAGTTTACCCTGACTTTAACTATTTCCGATGATATTGTCTATTTAAATAGCAGTATCAAAGTCACAGCGGTTGTTGAGCGCAAGGTTCATAAGGATTCAATTAATGGTTTTATTAATATGTTCATGAAAATGGACGCTGTTGGTGGTAAAATAGACGGGCAAAATTTCACTTCTGTATCCTCTACATCAACTTCACCAGCAAGTATTATCGTTTCAATAGATAAGGAAGTTGGATCTAAGTTTGAAGCGCTGGCTTTTTTCTTACCATCTTATTCTTATAGTGCAACCAAATATGATACCAAGGGTAACCTAATAAAACCAGAGGAATATTATAATTTTATGGAGAAAGGACAGGTATCCGCTTCTTTTGATAATATTAATGTTACGATTCCAGTTAATATGGTGGAACCTAGATGATAAGAAAAATTGTTTACGCTATTGTTATTTTTTCAATTATCTGGGCACAGCAACGCCCACCCGCATCGGCTACGCGGCGTCCACCCGCATCAGCCACGCAACGCCCGCCGGCTAATATAACACAGCGTGCTCCGAGTGGTCAGCTGACTTCACTTAGAGGTTTAGATTTTGAAGTCCTCAAGCTTAGCTATATCCAAACTGACCGTGCCCTGGCGATTTTGAAAACACTGGGTTATTCCGTGGTAGAATTCAAAGCTGCAAAGGGAGAAGTCAAAGGAGAGTTCAATTTTACACCTCAATTCTCAAATAAGAATACAAACCTGAATGCACCAGGGGGGTTGCCAATCATCATCAAGCTCCCAGATACAGAAACCATCTCACTGGTAGAAAAAAGCACATCGAAAGCATCCAGCAGAAAATCTGCTTTAGGTGTTGATCTTGGAGGTGTTACACTGGATAATACCACCAGCGGCGAACCGATGCAGCGCCTTTTGGTTGGATACAAACCCGGCAATTATAATTCGGTAGCCCAGCTTATTGACCTTGTAAAAAATAAAATTGATGTTCCCGCCAACCAGATAGTAATTGAAGCCCTTATCATTGAATTAAATACTGAAAATTTGAATGAATTGGGAGTTGATTTTTCCAATGCTGGTCAAGGATACTCTGCTGTTTTTCCGCCGCCTGAAGGCGGCTCTATTTCTCCTTTTACAGTTGTGCTAGATCGTACACTACTGGGTAGTACGTCTAATTTTCGGGCAAATATCGAAGCCCTGATCAGTAGTAAAGATGCAAAAATTTTATCCAAACCTTCTGTATTGGTCTTAGATGGGCGCCAAGCAAGAATTCAGGTTGGCCAGCAGATACCAATTGTTAAAACAACAGATACCCAGATTTCGCAGACTAAATCTGTGGATTATATACCTGTTGGTATTGTATTGAACTTGCGACCGCGGATCAGCGAAGATGGGTCACGGGTCACCATTCAAGTTGAGACCATTATTAGTGAAACGGAAGAACGCATTGGTGCTGCTGGAAGTGGTGCTGTGGAGACAGCGCCAATCATCAATAATCGGAAAGTGCAATCATTTGTCCGGGTAGCAAATAACACGCCTTTTATCATTGGCGGATTGATCAATGAAAAAACGACTGACAATGAGGGCGGCGTTCCTCTTTTAAGAGATATCCCATGGCTTGGACGACTTTTTCAAATATCGACTAAACAAAGAGTTCAAAAGGAAGTAATTGTGGTGATTACACCTCATATCATAACCGAGACTGAGGATAATTTCAGTCGGGTCATCCCTCAGGATTCCGATTTATTCAATGCCTTTGGAAATAAATCTTTTCCAAACTCATACCGAGTCACGAATGATGATGTATTTGATTTAAATTTTATTTATAAGAGTCCGATATTCCAGGATATCATTGCTGAAGTAAATAAGCGCTCTGAAAAAGATAAAACACTATCGGTTCGGGAGCCTTATAAAAGTATCCTTGAAAGCAAAGTCCCAGGCGAAGAAATTCTTGTGAGAAGAATGCTAGCGGAAGTCATTGAGAAACTTGGGTATTACAAATACATTGATCCTACAAAAGTTATATATTTTTTGGATTCTTCATCTGACCCAGCTGGTTATAAAGTGGCGCCGTTGGCTAACCATATTTTGGAAACACCTGAGGGTCATGCACTGCAGTTAAGTTATACGATCAAGGGGAAAGCAACGATAGAAAAACCATTTGTACGTCCGACAGCAGAGGCAAGATATATTACAATACCATCTAATTCATATAAAAATGTACTTAAAAGTTTAAATCAGCGCGGCACTGATCCATCGGAAGATATTTTTACAATCTTGATTTCTAACAGTAAAGATGAAATAGAATTATATGAAGTTCTGGTGATGAAAAGGGTTTTGGAGATGAATCCTGATCTTGAGTTAACCTTTAATTACTTCAAACCGGGGATCGAAATTCTTTTTCCGTCTCCTGATGTGCTTCTAAATAACACCCATGTCGTCGATCGGGATGCGGCAAAATTTTATTATGAAGTGAACGACTATTATGGATCATTTGAAGAAGAATTCAACCGCCAAACAGCGGAACTGGGCCGATTAATCCAAGACAACAATTAATGTGAGCGATATCACTTGAAAATATATCATAAAATAATAGATTTCGGTATTATTAGTGAGGGAAAAGCTTGATAAGTAATATAAATCTAAATAAAACTCGTTAAGGAGGATGAGAATGAAGTTAATCAAGTTAATGTTAGCAATTGTCATGGCATTAGCCATGGTTGTTGCGCAAGACACAGGAGATAATCCCTGTGATCCAAATATGACCTATCCCGCTGCGGACCCAGGTCCTGATGGTGGCTGTGGTAACTATGCTGATTGTAATGGCAATGGTGCCTATGATATGGGTGAACCTTGCTTTGAAGGTCAAGGCGGCCCGCCTACTTGTAG
>LULL01000222.1_pt1 | contig 21955 bp, 21 predicted proteins | sample 728161 | NCBI WGS metagenome assembly LULL01 (sample SAMN03860290, study PRJNA289734) | marine metagenome | biome: seawater column; feature: ocean; material: water; isolation source: Red Sea water column Station 149 - depth 500m | place: Saudi Arabia: Red Sea | collected 2011-10-15 | depth 500 m
ACAAACGATTACTCAATTATCCATTTACTTTGAAGGTCGATTAGATGATATAATTAAAATCTAGTCAAATTTACTGACACAGAATTTTGAACGCCCTCATTTATTCATCAGGATATTCAAAACGATAGCCTACACCATACACCGCTTGTATCCACTCATGACGATTACCTGTTTCCGCGGCGTCACTGATTTTACGGCGTAGATTTTTGATATGACTGTCGATCACACGGTCTGCGACTTCATAACTATCAGGATTGATATGATCAAGCAATTGCGTGCGTGAATAGACATGACCGACATGCTCTAAAAATAGCTCTAATAGTCGAAACTCTGTTGGTGTCAAACTTAAGGCTTTTTGTTGATACCAAATGCGTTGTTGCGCCGCATCAATACGAAATAAATCCACGGTTTCAGGCTCAGCTTTACGCTCCAATCGACGCATCACCGCCTGCACACGAGCGACTAACTCTTTTGGGCTAAATGGTTTGCAGACATAGTCATCTGCGCCCATGTTCAAACCAAGTACACGGTCTATTTCTTCTGTACGCGCAGTCACCATAATGATTGGCAAGTCAGATTGCTCACGCACTTTACGACAAATCGTCAAGCCGTCCATACGAGGTACCATCAAGTCTAAAATCATCAGGCTTGGCTTTTTCTGATTGAACGCATCAAACGCCGCTTGCCCATCATGGAACATGCTCACTTCGAAATCTGCCGCCTCCAAGTAATCCTTGACCAGCTCCGCCAATTCCACTTCATCTTCTACCAACATGATATGTTTCATGTTTTACTCCTGATTTAATGCTTTTTGTAAATGTCGATTTAATCGCACTGTACAACGTAATCCGCCCAAAGGTGAATGAGAAAACTGTAAATCACCACCCAATATCTGCGCAATCTGTTTCGACAATGCCAAGCCAAGCCCAGTCCCGCCTGTACTTCGAGTACGTGAATCATCGACTCGATAGAAACGCTGACCAAGCTGTGCCAGTTGCGCATCACTGACACCAAGCGGACTATCATCAATATGAAGTATCCACTCATGATTGGTGACTTCACGATAGATATGAATCTGCCCTTCTGCTTCGGTATAACGCACCGCATTACTCAAAAGATTGACAATAATTTGACGCAAACGATCGGGATCTGAGGTCAGATAAATGGGTTCTGCGTCATCTTCATCCACGGTGACTTTCAGTTTTTTTTGCTCAAACTGCGAACTAAAATTGACCACCTCATTAAGTACCAATTGCCACGGTTGAATCTGACTAAAATAACAAGACAACTGCTGTGCATCCGCTTGTGCCAAATCTGCCAAATCTTGCGTGAGTTTTTTCAGGCTCATGACTTGTTGTTGCATCCGCGCAAGATGTTCAGGGGTTGCTTTACGCACACCGTCCTGCATCGCTTCGATCTGCGCTTGTAATACGCTGAGTGGCGTTTTTAATTCATGTGAAGTATCCGCAACCCACTGTCGACGTGACTGTTCATGTTGATCCAAAATCCTTGCAAGCTGATTGATCACATTGGATAAATCACCCAACTCATCGTTACTTTGCACTTCAACATGATGTTGATAATTACCTCGGCTCAATTCCTGCGCAGCGTGTAGCAATCGATGAATCGGTTTACGGAAAGTATTGGCGAGAAGCAGTGCCACCACCAAACTTGCCAAGATCGACAAGCTATAAATTAATAGCAAATAGCGTTGTTGATTGCTAAAGAAATTAATACTCAAGGCATCGTCCACATTAATCGCAGGACGCAAGCCGAGATAACCCACCACCTTTTGATCGACGATAATTTCTTGCAAAGGCACTTCAGGTGTGGCGTCACCCATGACTAAGGATTTATCGGCATCGTGCAATGACAAGCGATTGCCATAGCCCAAACGATCAGGCAATGGGATAATCCAACGGCGTTGTTGTTTGGGCGGTTGCGATGGGCTCTCTTGGTTATTATCTGTTGATGATTTTTGACTTCGCGGTTGTTCAGGTGGCCTCGCAAAAGGATCAAAATGCGACGGCATAAAACGATCAATGGTTGGCGATTGTTGATCAATTCGATTTTGAAACAGTGCAGGATTTTTGATTAAATCATTTTGTCGTTGTGCGATTTCATATTGTTTCAACAACCACATGGTGGCAAAACGATGTTTGTGCTCTTCGCTAATGTCAGGGTCTAATCGGGTCAAACTATTGTCAATCGCTTCCGTCCAACTGCCGTAGACTTGATAGATTTCTGCCAAATTATTATTGAGATGATCAAGCTTTTGCATCTCGACTTGCGTGACGTAGCGTGAAAAGTTTTTTTGCATGGTCCATTGCGACACGAACAAGCTGACTGTAGTAATTAACAATACAGTCAATAAAACCGCTAAAAATAACTTCAGTGCAATCGTGACACGCCACTTCGGCATAGTTTTGTCCTTTTTAAAATTTTCGACCGCAAATTTAAACGCTTAAAAATCTCTTCATAATCTGTATTGTAACCAACATCTTATTCAAACGCTCTCCATTGTTTCTACATCATGTTTGTTTAATCTTTGCATATTCTAAAATGCATAAGAATGCTTTAGATCACACACTTTTATGCGCGTTTATTATTAAGGATACCTATCATGAATACTTTAAAAATCGCAGTTGCAAGTTTGGGTTTGGTTTCAATCGTTGGACTTGCAGCATGTCAAAGCCAACCAAAACTTACCGATCACCCTGACCGCAAAGAAATGCATGGTGACCACAAGCAACACTTTGATAAAGGTCATAAAAAAGACGGGCATCGTTTTGATAAACGCAAAGCTATGACTGAAGAACAAAAAGCAGCAATGCAAACACGTCGTGCAGAGCGTCAAGCAACCATGGAAGCGCTACAAAAAGCATGTGAAGGTAAAGTTGGTCAAACCATCTCAATCAAAGTTGGCGAAAAAACATTTGATGGCACATGCCAAGTTCGTTTCAAACCAACTCGCACGGACAAGACTGTCACTGATCAAAAAGTAGCGCCAGTTGCACCAACTGCACCTGCAAGTAACTAAGTAAAAAGTCGCTTTTTGATACCCCATCTTTCCTATAAAAAAAATAGTGCAGACCTCGATGGTCTGCACTATTTTTTATCACTTTTAATTTTCTGAGAATCTAAGTGATTAAGATGCTTTCACCTTTGAAGTCTTCTCTTCTTTTAAGATTCGAGCATGTTGTAATTTCAAAAAGTCTGCCATCAGCTTGGTTGACCATGCTTCAGGATTGCGCATGCCTTCATAAAACCCGCAATGACTGCCCTTTTTCGTGGTCACCACCATCACATGATCTAACTCGCGCACACGATCTTTATAGGGATCAAAGTTGCGAATGTTACACACAGGATCGTCTTCCGCATTTAAGATCATGAGCGGTACTTTGATCTGCTCAAAGACATGGATCGGATTGATCGCTTGATCATAGTCCGCATAGCTTGTATAACCTGCAAACTCAAAATATGAACGATGTAATTGACTCAATTCTTTTTGTGCGATGAGCTGTTTGAACCCTGCCTTACTTTGCCAAACCGATACATGCGGATGAACAAACGTCTTTAAAACTTTCTTCGCCATATATCGACTATAAAAGCGGTGCAAGTGATCAAAACCTGTTTCCAAGTCATAACCTGGACACAAAGCAAAGGCTGCACGCAGTGGTGATTGTTCACCTTCTTCACCCAAATAACGCACTAACAAACTGGTTCCTGCGGAACTCCCCACGCCGTACAAAGTCGATTGCGGATAACTTGTCTGAATATGTGCAATCTGCTCACGCAAATCCTCAGGTGAACCAAATAGACAAAACTTACCGACTGGCATTGGCAAATTACCATGACCACGACGGACACATAACGCCACACGCCAGCCTGTATAGCGATGCAAATCTTTGACCAATTCACGCATCGAATCTGGTGAACCTGTAATGGTGTGCATCATCACAATCGTCGGCGTATCCGCAGGCAAATGTTTGCCGTACCATGCAATCGCCGTCACACCACCATCTTGCATGGTGAGCTGTTCGATCTGATCGTATTCCAATTGCACATTGTTTTTACGAATCATATCAAAATACAATAGATGCGCATGGGTATTGCTAAGCCACGGTGTCGGACGATATGGCACGGTAAGCTGAGGTAACTCATGCTCAATCTGTTGAAATGCACCTAACTTTGAATAGTAAAGTGTTGGTATTTCTGCACCTGACCAGCGCTCCACTTGACTCGATAGTTTCGGTAAAATCTGACGTTTTATTTGGGAGAATAAATTCGACTTCAGCATAAATACACCTTCGTTCGCATGAGCAAAATCATAAGAAATTGAAACTGAATCAATAAAAGCTCGATCAATAATAACTCAATTCATAATGCATATCTTCAAATCCATTTCATAGATAAAAAGCTGAACCTGAATTCAAGTACATTAGAGTCTGTTGTTTTAGCTGATAAAGCAATGCATGGCTGAAATGCCAACAGACCCTATTGCGGTTGGAACAATTTAATTCGTTCACCCATTTGTGCAGCCAATGCCCCAAGCCCACGTTTTGGTCGAATCATCACTTCAAACTCAACAATCTGCCCTTGATCATTGAAACGAATCATATCAATGCCTTTTAGCTTTGCTTCGCAGACATTGGCAGAAAACTCAAGCACCACATTGTGACCATCTTCACTGATAAATTCACGGTGATAAGTAAAATTTTCAAACACTTGAATCACATTTTGTAAAATAAAACTCACTACCGCCTTACCGGGATAAGGATTGAATGCCACAGGTGAGTAAAACACCACATCTTCTGCAAGTAGCTCATCTAGTAGCGACATTTCACGAGTGTCTATCATACGGTGCCATGTCTGTAATGCTTGGGTGGTTGATGCGAGTGCGTTCATTTTCAAACTCCTTTGAGAATTGTTCTATACAGCGTTTCTATGCCGCAGATATACCGTGATTTACAATCATGAATGATCAATTTCTAAACACACTATAATAAAAAATACAAATCTATGCAATTTATTGCATAATTAAGAATATGTCGCCACAGTCATACGATAAAACACTATATATTGATGTAACTTGCATTCTAAAAAGTATTACAAGACATGTTTTTGCTATCTATCTTGCTTATTTTTCTTTAAATTAATGGCAATTATTTTGTTGATCTGAAAATGTTTGACTTCGAAGTCATAAGGATATGCCTTGAAACCCTTGTGCAGTCGCGTCATATATAGCACGATTGAGATACTTTTAAGATCCTGCGTTTTTTAAATCTGCGCAATGAGGCAACGGTTTGATCTACGCACTGAAATCGCCTGTTCAATACAAATTTTTTAATAAAATCTGGTTAAACCAGTATTGAGGAACACACACATGCCACAATACAAAGCGCCCTTACGTGATATGCAATTTGTTTTGCATGAATTATTAAACGCTAGTGATCACTACGCAAAACTTCCTGCATACGCAGAAACAGTAAGCCGTGAATTGGTTGATCAATATTTAGAAACTGCTGCTGATTTCTGTGAAAACGAACTTGCACCATTGAATCAAATTGGCGACCGTGAAGGTTGTACTTGGAATGATGGTGTTGTAACGACTCCAACTGGCTTTAAAGAAGCGTATCAAAAATATATCGAGCTTGGCTTCCCATCTCTTGCTGCTGAAGAGCAATACGGCGGTCAAGGCTTGCCTGTTTCTCTTGGTAACGTGATCTCTGAAATGGTGGGTACGTCGAACTGGGCTTGGGGTATGTACCCTGGTCTATCGCACGGTGCGGTACGTACTTTAGAACATCACGGTTCTGATGAGCAAAAGAACACTTATCTTCCTAAGCTTGTTTCAGGTGAATGGACTGGTACGATGTGTTTGACAGAATCTCATGCAGGTTCTGACTTGGGTATTATCCGTACTAAAGCTGAACCTCAAGCTGACGGTAGCTATGCGATCTCTGGTGAGAAAATCTTTATCTCAGCGGGTGAGCACGACATGGCTGAGAACATTATCCATATCGTTCTTGCACGCCTTCCAGGTGCGCCAAAAGGCACCAAAGGCATTTCACTGTTCATCGTTCCAAAATTCAATGTTAATGCTGATGGTACTGTTGGCGATCGTAACGGCGTGCGTTGTGCTTCGATCGAACACAAAATGGGTATCCACGGTAACGCAACTTGCGTGCTCAACTTTGATCAAGCAAAAGGTTATTTGATTGGACCTGAGAACCGTGGTCTAAACTGCATGTTCATGTTCATGAACACTGCACGTATCGGTACTGCTGTACAAGGTCTTTCTGCTTCTGAAGGTTCATTCCAAGGTTCTGTGACTTATGCACGTGACCGTTTGGCAATGCGTTCACTTTCTGGTCCTAAAGCACCTGAGAAAGAAGCTGATCCAATCATCGTTCACCCTGCTGTACGTAACATGCTATTAACGCAAAAATCATTTGCTGAAGCGGGTCGTGCACTTATTTACTTCTTGTCTTTGCATGCAGATATCGTTGAGCAAGGCGCAACTGAAGAAGAGCGTAAATACTCTGACAACATCTTGTCATTCTTGACACCAATTGCAAAAGCGTTCTTGACTGAAACCGGTTCAGAATCTGCGAAGCACGGCGTACAAGTATTCGGTGGTCACGGCTTCATCGCTGAACACGGTATGGAACAGATCGTTCGTGATACACGTATTGCGTGTCTCTACGAAGGTACAACTGAGATCCAAGCACTTGACTTGTTAGGTCGTAAAGTATTGCAAACTCAAGGTGCAATGCTGAAAGATTTCACTAAGATCATTCACAAGTTCTGTGAAGCAAACAAAGACAATGCAGATTTGAAAGAATTTGTAGAGCCACTTGCTGCACTCAACAAAGAATGGGGCGAGATCACCATGCAGATCGGTATGAAAGCAATGCAAAGTCCTGACGAAGTTGGTGCTGCTGCAGTTGACTACTTGTACTATGCGGGTTATGTGACATTGGCTTATTTCTGGGCTGATATGGCACGTCTTGCACAGCAAAAATTGGCTGAAGGATCAACTGAAACTGCATTCTACAATGCAAAAGTGACCACTGCTCGCTTCTATTTCAGCAAAATCTTGCCACGTACTAAGTCGCACGTTGCAGTGATGGCATCTGGTAATGCACCACTTGCTGCATTGGCTGCGGATGACTTCATTATCTAAGATGATAATGTTACGATTTCTGATTTGATACTTCGTCAAATCTTGAAATAAAAAGTGTAAAAAGGCTGACTGATGTGTCAGCCTTTTTATTGTCTGATCGCTTATAATTCTGTTGTTCAAATTTTTATGGTTCAACTGATAGTCGACACAACCATGTATCAGACTATAGTCGAAGAAATTAATTTCTGATACAAGGCAACCGAGTGAAGGTGTACAAGTAGTACTGCGAGCGAGGTTAACGCTGTAGCAGGATTTAAGTTCTCTGACTATATTTAGACATTCAAAATAGGTAACTCAATATGCCAGTTTATAATGCGCCACTTACGGATATGCGCTTTATCCTTAACGATGTTTTCAATGCCGATCAATTCTGGCAAGCCAATGAAAAATTAGCGCACGTTGACTCAGCAACAGCTGAAGCCATCTTAGAAGAAATGGCAAAGTTTGCTCAAGGTGTCACCCTGCCACTCAACCGTACAGGTGATGAGGAAGGCGCACGTTGGGAAAATGGTGACGTGTTCACGCCTACAGGATTCAAAGATGCTTTCCGTCAATATGCAGAAGGCGGTTGGATCGGTCTAGGTGCAGATGAAGAATGGGGCGGTCAAGCAATGCCAAAAATGCTGACTGTACTTGCAGATGAGATGCTGTTTGCCACCAACCCATCATTCCTGTTGTATCCACTACTTTCTGTCGGTGCTGGTATGGCACTCAGTAGCTATGCCTCTCAAGAACAAAAAGAAACGTATTTGCCAAAAATCTATTCAGGTGAATGGTCAGGTACGATGTGCTTGACTGAGCCACATGCAGGTACAGACTTAGGTATCATCAAAACCAAAGCTGAGCCAAATGATGACGGCTCATACAACATCACAGGGACTAAAATCTTTATCACTGGTGGCGATCATGACTTGGCGGAAAACATTATCCACCTTGTACTTGCAAAAACACCTGATGCACCTGCTGGCTCACGTGGTATTTCACTGTTCATCGTTCCAAAATTCATGGTCAATGAAGATGGTTCGATAGGCGGACGCAATGCGGTCGGTCCTGGCTCAATCGAACACAAAATGGGTATCAAAGCATCTGCAACATGTGTCATGAACTTTGACGGTGCAAAAGGCTTCCTCGTTGGTAAAGAAAACGAAGGTCTTGCAGCCATGTTTGTCATGATGAACTACGAACGCCTATCAATGGGTATTCAAGGAATTGGTGCATCTGAGTTTGCTTATCAAAATGCTGCACAATACGCAACTGATCGTATTCAAGGTCGTAGTGCAACTGGTGCGAAATCACCTGATAAAGCAGCTGACAGTATCTTGGTTCATGGTGATGTTCGTCGTATGTTACTCAATGTGCGTGCAAACAACGAAGCTTCTCGTGCTTTCGCTGTGTACGTCGGTCAACAACTTGATATTACCAAGTTCTCAACTGATGCAGCAGCTGTGAAAAAAGCCAACGACCGTGTTGCGCTGTTGACACCTATTGCAAAAGCGTATTTGACTGACACAGCATTCCAAGCGACTTTAGATGCGCAAATGGTGTTCGGTGGTCATGGTTATATACGCGAATGGGGCATGGAACAATGTATCCGTGACTTACGTATTTCACAAATCTACGAAGGCACCAACGGCGTGCAATCACAAGATTTGATCGGTCGTAAAACCATTAAGTGTGGTGGTGCATTCATCGCTGAATATATCGCTGAAATCCGTGACGAAGTGAATCAATTAGGTTCAGACTTGAACTTTATCAAAGATGCAACACTTGATGCGGCAACCGAAGTTGAGTCGATCACGCAGTACATCCTTGAGCAGTCTAAAGAAAGTGCTGATTACTCAAATGGTGTTGCGGTAGATTATCTGCATGCAGTGGGTCTACTCAGCTTTAGCTATATGTTTGCAAAAATTGCCAATGCTGCAAGCCAAAAAGACGGCGAATTCTTTGCCAATAAAGTACAACTTGCAAGCTACTTCGTTGCACGCATCATGCCTGATTTGAAAGCACGTTTAGATCGTATCCAATCGAATACAGACTTGCTCATGGGCTTTGATGAAGATTACTTTACCAATCAGTCTTAATTGACTTCATCGACAAATACCTCAATGTAAAAAACCTGCTTTCAAGCAGGTTTTTTATTTTTGGGACAGTATTTCATTCACTCTAAATGCATTAAGAGCCCAAAAGCACACTGGCAATCACACCAGTCACTACAGAAATCAATAAATACTCACCATCGACTTCGACCCAACGATGATCTCTTGGTGGTTTAGACAGTTTGCGTTTTTCCCAGTCATTCACATAATAGCGACTATCACGATAACGATCGTCTAAACGATCACCACGATGATAGCGTGCATGTTTCTTGTCATGCTTGCTAGCTTTTTTGTAATCTTTATGACTATGACTGTGACCATGATTTTTGTCATAGCCCCACGCAGGTGCATGTGATGGCGGTGCTGCCAATGCCACACTCGAACCTGCAAGCATCGTTAAACTCAAAACAAATGCACGGATTGGCTTCTTCATGATTATTCTCCTTTTGGAATGGTTTTAATATAAGCTGAAAACATCAAACAAATGTGGATGTTGGTTAAGTTCATGCTTTAAAATGTTAAACTGTGTAGCATCAATTATTTATTCATATCGAGATCTTCATTGGACTTTGAACGCATTACCGATTTTCTAAAACGTATTCCAAGTATCGGCACAGATGGATTGATCGCACATGGTGCAGATAGTGAGTATGCGTGGTGGATCAAATTTAAAATTGATGTAGAACATCCCCTAGCTTGGCAGACTGTGCAAGAGCTTGGGCATGTCTTGAATTATCTTTCGACCAATGAACGCTTGCCGACACAGTTTTTACCTGTCTCACCGCCACCGTATATGAATGGAGAAGCGAAAGAATTTCTTGCTTGGGTGATTCAGTGTAATCATGCCGAGTTTTCACCTGATGTGGTTTGTGAATGGCTTGAAGGTCGCCTGCCAAATCCTGTCGAAGATTTGGAAAAATGGAAAATTGAAACGGATATTCAAAAGTTAGATCAAATGATTGGAAAATAATTTAACGATGTGGTTGAAGTAGCTTTCTTAAATATTAGATTAATGTGCCTATTGCGCTTTAGAAAGCTTTTTCAACACTTCAGCTACAGCCACCATCGCAAAGCTAGTAGTCACCACCACCGCAGAACCATAACCACCGCAACGCAATCCTGCACTTGTATCAATATCACAGGCATCGACATTAGAAAAAGGATTATCCACCGAATACACGCAAGTAATGCCAAATTTTTCTTTTGGTTTTTTACAGATGCCTTTACTTCGAAGTTGTGTACGCAGTTTGGCAAGCATCGGGTCTTGTTCGGTTTTGGATAAATCCGCCACACGAATTTTCAGCGGATCCAACTTGCCGCCTGCCCCACCCGATACAATCAGTGGAATCTTGTTAAAGCGACAATGTAGCATCAGCGCCAGTTTAGCTTTGACATCATCAATGCAGTCTAAGACTACATCAGGACGACTTGCCAATAGCTCGGTGACGTTATCAGGCGTGAGAAAGTCATCAATGAGTTCAATCTGTATCTGCGGATTAATCTCTCGGCAACGCTGTGCCATCACGTCAATCTTGGCATGTCCAAATGTAGAGCTGAGCGCAGGTAATTGACGGTTGACATTCGATGCGACGATCACATCCATATCAATCAAAGTCAGTTTGCCGACGCCTGAACGAGCCAATGCTTCCACCGCCCACGAGCCGACACCACCAATACCAATGACCATCACATGACTGTTTTCAAAAGTCTGAAAACTCGACTCGCCATAGATTTTATTGGCACCTGCAAAACGGCGATCATAATCAGTTGGCTGTGATGAAGATTGATGGGAATCGTTTGGATTGTCTAGGCTTGAATTTTTTGAGCTTGGCAATGTGTCAGACATAGGTAGAGTTTAAAGTTAGGCATTAAAACATAAAGTTTCATTATACGTGAAAGCTGTGTTGAAAAGCAGTGTGGTGAATCTTTAGCAGTTTTTAAAATATGTTTTGTTTAATTCTTTTCTCAACTTTTAGGGTTTTGATAAATGCAAACAATCTAAACTATTTTGCCAAAGCTGCGTTGCCAGTTTTGATTTATCCATTTTTAACTGATCTAAACCCAAAGTCTCAGCCAAACCATCTAAGACATAAGGCAGATTGGCAGGTGTATTGCGTGTTCTACGCTCAGTGGAAATCTGACAACACAGTGGCGTCATATCGGGACAGTCTGTTTCTAGCACCAAATCTTCAACCGCTACGCTTCGCACCACGTCTTGCAACCGCTTGGCATTGGGATTGGTGATCTGCCCTGTCACACCTATCTTAAAACCCAATTTCACAAAGGCTTTGGCTTCTTCTACACCACCACTAAACGCATGGGCAATGCCACCATGTTTAAAATGATGCCGTTTTAATATCTTCAAGACATCGCCATGCGACTTACGAATATGCAGTAACACAGGCTTTTCGAACTGTGTCGCTAAATCGAGTTGTGCAGAAAAGTAATCTGTTTGAAGTTGTTTGATCTCATCGGTTTTATGGCGTTTCTCAAAACTGTCTAAACCAATCTCACCAATCGCAACACAAGCATATTGTGTGAGAAAACTTTCTAAATGATCTAAATGTTGTCGCTGATGTTGCTCGATATAGTAAGGATGCAAGCCGGGCGCAAGATAACTTTTGGGCACATCCGATAACTGACCTAAAAATTGATGTGTCGCTAAAAGGTCTGCAAAACGATTCTGCAAAAAACCAATGAGAATCAACGCTTGTACGCCACTTTGATACGCCTGTTCGGCAAGCTGTTGTCGATCAGGGTCAAAGTCTTCCACATCAAAGTGGGTATGCGTATCAAACAGTTGAATCATCTTGATTCTGCCATCACGGCTTTATTTCGATGCCGACTTTTCAGCGTCGCTATTTGCACTATCCGCTTTTTGAGCATCAGCTTTTTCTAGCTCAGCTTTGGCTTGAACTGGTAAATATTGATCTTTAATCACACCTTGTAAGTATTTATACGGAATCACCAAACGTGGTAAACCCACCGCATAAGGACCAATTTCATACTCACCATATTGCAAAATCAATCCTGTCGGACTCAAATAGAAATTATCCGTTGAAGTAAATTTCCAAAGTTCTTGATATTCATCCACATCCATATCAGGTTGAGTCGCCTTAATCCACTGTTCAAAGGCTTGATGCGCTAGATCATTGAATTTCGCACGTTGTCCTTTGACCAAGATTTCATCAAGGCTCAATAAAGTTTCAGATTCTAACTCAAAATTGAAATATTGCTGTGCAGCACTGCCGTGCGCTCCACCAACATAGTTTTCTGCATTGACCACGACCGTTGCAATCGGTCCTTCAGGATTTAAAATTTGTGGTTTCAAAAATAAGGATAATTTTGCCGATGAGCCAAGTTGTTTGACTTCTTGTGCAAGTAACAGGAATTGATCGACATAAGGTTGCAGTTGATCAGGTTGATTCACTGCTTGCGCTTTAGACTGCGCTTTTTGTGTATTGATTTCTTCAATCGACTTGGTATTGTCTTGTTGCTGTGCATTATCCGCTTTAGCATCTGCAACAGGATTTTGAGCATCCGACTTTTTATCTTGGCGTTGTTGATTGCTCACTGTGGTCATGTCAAAACCACGGACTAAATTTTTTACATAATTTAACACATACAAATCCACCGCTTGATCAAGCTTCGGATAATTACTGCTTAAATGTTGAATCGTAATCTCAGGGCACACTTCACCTTCACATTCTGGAAGCTGAATCGGCACATCTCTCACTGTCGCATTGAGTCCGATCTCAGCAGTCGTCTCTTGGGTTTTCTCTACTTCTGGTTCAGGTTTCTTTTGACAAGCACTCACTGCACACGCCATCGCCACACTCAAAGCGATAACTTTTAAATGTTTAAATCGATCCACATTTCTATTCAAATATTGTTGAGATGTGCTTGACATGTCTTTCATAGTCACCCTTAAAATACGTTTACTCTACATGAATGCTTTGATTCAATTTCTAATTAGCATAGCACCAAAGCGGATAATTGCGCGTAAACTATTGTGTTCTAAGGTGCAAAATTGAGCTGTTTCAGTAGCGGTGCTTTGATCCATTGTTGTGATTGTGTTGGATTGAGATAAATTGTGAAATCTTTACCATTGGTGGCTTCACATTCTTCGCAAAGATCATTAAAGCGGTAATAAATCGCCACGCCTTGCTCATCGAAAAACCAATCTTGATTTGCCCAATAGATTTTTGTCGGTAATTTTGCTTGATCTTCGTCGCTCAGATTGGTTGATACTTCTTTTCGCCACGCTTCATATTGCGCTTGGACAAAGTGTGTAAAGCTGACACGACTATTCTCATTAATCGCATCATATAAACGCCAAGACCTTTTCGCCTTACGATCGACCACATAAAAATACTGCTGTTCAGGCACAGCCTCATCACCAAGCTGATAACTAGTGCTAATGATCAGCAACGCCATTTCGCCCTGTTGCATGGCAACTCGTGGCTTAATATACATCGACCATGCTTGCGGTTTTGCATGTTTATTTTCAGCTAGCTGTGTTTCACGCCACGCATCGGAACGCTGTACAAATTCATTGACTGCACGTTGTAAGCTGAGCTTCTGTGAAATACCCACCTGCTGACGAATCAAATCTGCACTTTGCTGTTTGACAAAATCATTAAACCATTGATCTTTACTTTTAAAACCAAAGACTTCGACATCAATACAATATTCATCTTCACAAAAAGGCAAGGCATAATCCGCAATCACTGGCATTGCAATCAGATTTTCATAGCCTTGCTTTTTGACTTGTTCCGTTTCGACTTGTTCTTGCTGTTGTTCTTCGCTTGGTTTTGAACATCCGCTGAGAGTAGCCACCAATACCATAGTTAAAGCAGTTAAATGAATCGCTTTAAGCAATGAAATTCGCATTCTGCAAATTCCCCTTTGACCCCAATTTTCAAACACGATAGCGCCAAACTTAATTTCAAAAATTTAATATCACATCTTCAAAAGGCGACTTCGCCTCAAGCTGTATTTATATCAATAAAGGAGTGCCATTAGACAATCCTATATTGTGAATTTTTTTGTTGCATAAAACAGCTTAGCGCAACACGATATTAATGCTCACGTGTGGCACTAAACTGAATATCAGGATAGCGCTCTTGCATCAACTGTAGATTGACACGACTTGGCGCAAGATAAGTCAAATGACCACCACCATCAATCGACAATTGATCATGTGCTTTCTTCTTAAATTCATTGAACTTTTTATCATCATCACAGTGTACCCAGCGAACGGTATTGATATTCACAGGCTCATAAACACAATCGACTTTGTATTCTTCTTTCAAACGATATGCCACCACATCGAACTGAAGTACACCGACCGCACCGACAATCAAATCATTGCTGTTTTGTGGCATAAAAACTTGGGTTGCGCCTTCTTCCGAAAGCTCCTTTAAGCCTTTTTGCAATTGTTTGGATTTCAAGGGATCTTTTAAACGGACACGGCGGAACATCTCAGGTGCAAAATGTGGAATCCCTGTGAAATGCAGATTCTCACCACTGGTAAAGGTATCGCCAATCTGAATGGTACCGTGATTGTGCAGACCAATAATATCACCCGGCCACGCTTCTTCCAGTTGTTCACGTTCACCCGCAAGAAAAGTTAAGGCATCACTAATACGCACGTCTTTACCAATGCGCACATGATTCATTTTTAAGCCTTTTTCATATTTCCCTGAGCAGACACGCATAAAGGCGATACGGTCACGGTGCTTCGGATCCATGTTGGCTTGTATTTTAAAAACAAAACCACTAAAACCTGATTCTGTCGCTTCCACCACACGCTCTTCCGTTGGATGCGCTTTCGGTTCTGGCGCCCATTCTAAGAACGCATCCAAGACATGATCAACGGCAAAGTTACCGAGTGCTGTACCGAATAATACAGGCGTTTGTTTACCCTGTAAAAATAGCTCACGATCCATTGGCTCATTGGCAAGCTGGACTAATTCCAATGATTCTTCAAAAGCAGCAAATGCAAGATCGCCCACTTTTTCACGGATATCGGGATGATCATAACCATCACGCACTTCGATCTCGGTAATGGTTGAGCCAAAACCTGCCTTATAAATGTACAGCTTGTCTTCAAGTAAGCTATACACCCCTGCAAAATCACGCCCCATACCCAATGGCCAAGTGATCGGCACACATTGGATTTTCAGGACATTTTCAATCTCGTCAAGGAGCTCAAGTGGTTCACGAATTTCACGATCCATCTTGTTGACGAAAGAGATGATCGGCGTATCACGCATCCGACACACTTCCATTAGCTTGATGGTACGCTCCTCAACCCCTTTTGCCCCATCGATTACCATCAAGGCAGAATCCACCGCCGTCAAAGTACGATAGGTATCTTCCGAGAAGTCTTCATGCCCTGGTGTGTCGAGTAAGTTAATCGTATGGTTTTTATATGGAAATTGCATCACCGAGGTGGTGATCGAGATACCACGCTCCTTCTCCATCTCCATCCAATCTGATGTCGCCGAGCGATCAGACTTACGGCTTTTCACCATGCCTGCGACCTGAATGGCTTTACCCCACAACAATAGTTTTTCTGTCATGGTGGTCTTACCCGCATCGGGATGGGAAATGATGGCAAAGGTTCTACGAGCCTTTACTTCTCTGGCTAATTCATCTTTAAACATAAGAAAAATCTACAATATGTACACAGTTATGTACACATTTCTGAATATGTACTAAAACTGAAAAAGTGGGAATTCAAAATTGGCGTAATTGTAGCAGATTTAGAGTTGTATAGGCATAGGTGGAAATCCAGCGGCTTTTTATGAGGAGGGGGAGACACCTAGTTTTATAAGCTCAATTTATCTCTTTGCTTCGGATTTTTCGGCTTGATCCTAGACAAAATAATGGACTGCATTTCCCTCTAAATTCTTAAAATATTTCTGCTCAAAAGCCTCAGGGCTTAACCAACCATTTGCAGAAAGTTAAACCATCTTTATCGATATGTACGCTTTAGCTACTAGTAATTCAACGTAGCGGTATGCTTCGTAAGTGCGTTTCGATGGCTTCAATCACTGACTTTGTAAGGGGTAAATGCGCTTTTTCTTTCGCCCATACCTCATGGAAGCCTGCTGCGGTTTGCTTTGCGGTATCTAACACCAACTTTTCAGGCAACATGGCTTTGGCCGCTAAGTGTGATAGCTCATCCAGCGTGAAATCGCTGAATTTCTTGCTACGGCTAACCTTCAGCGACGCACTATCATCTGGGATATAAGGAATAGTTGAAACAAAGTCATAAGCAGGTGCAATAGACGCTGTGTGCTTATCTTTGTAGATTAAAGACCAATTTTTCAAATGCATATCGGCATTACCAATCAGGGTATTGAACACCAATCTACGTGTAAACTCTGCGATGTCTTCGTCTTGACCTTCGATACCGATAACCTGAGCAATATTGCGCATACTGGCTTTTTTGTATTTATCTTGAGGATAAACGCCAAACACTTGCGCAAAGTCCTCAATGTGCACAGTTTGACCATCTGCACGGTCAAAACGTTTGATTACAAACGCACTGTCACCAAATTTGCCAATGCCATTTGGGATATTAGCAATCCGATTAATAGGCAGTAGCTGCGTTTCTGGCACGTCCATTCCCAACATCCGAGCCAGTTCCATCATTGAATATTCATTTTCTGGCACAGCTTCAAATCGAGACGACGGTAATTTTATAATCCAAGAGCCACCTTGACCGGTTGCGGGGATAGTCAAACCGCCATTTGCCTGCCGCACAGCTGAAAACTTCAATTGCACCCCCGCTAATGAAAAACGCATTGGCCCATCTGTTTTCTTTTCATCTTCCATGTCTTGATGCACATTAGGTGGTAACGCTTCACCATCTGCTGGCTCAACCGTGATTGCGCCAGCTAAATCCTGCCCCAGTACCCACAATAGAAAAAATTCCCGTGCTGGATTAACACCGGCACGCTCTGCCAGGTAATTTCGCATGGTTTCTTCTGGCAAAAGGTTGGAGAAAAACGGGGTTAACTTAGTTTGGGTAGGTTTGAAGCTAGTCAGCAGGCCACCGAGCGAATCTTTAAAGCCAAGCCCTAACACAGGCCGCGATTCGTCATTAATGTACGAATCCATAAAGGAAAAAAGTGTTCTGTCATTGCCCACGTTGGTGATCGTTGCGATCGGTTCACCGTAGAGCAACACGTTGAGCGTAGAGACATGGTTAGTCATCGTCGTCTTCCTCTAACTGATACGCGGGCGACATTGGCTCATCCTCATCGCTGATGCGGTTAATACATTGGCCACTTCGAATGATCGACTTGATGGCAGGTACAGATTTTTTAGGCGCAACCAATAGCTCTAGGTCTAGTACACGGGCAAGTGCAATCAAACTGGATATTCTTAAATCAACACTGCCAGACTCAATTTTCGAAATATGGCTTTGCGGTACACCCGACCGTGCGCTTAACTCTCTTTGGCTAAACCCCTTGCGTACCCGAGCTTCTCGAAGACTTTCTAGTATCTGCTCTGTTACATAGCTCATTTCGATACGCCCTAATGCATCACTTAAGAATAATTATATACAAAAACATATCACAGCACCTCAAACAACACAAATTAGATTAGCCATTACATATCAAAAGCCATGACATGATATATAATTACATATAAGTGAAGGAGATTTTTGTCATCTACAAAAGAGCGATACTCTCGCGGATAATCGCGAACTGACGCATCAAACTCCCTAAGTACTTTTTTCGCTCAGACCTTATACAGCAAGGGCTACAGAAGAACTCACTCGCCTTCTTTTGAATTTTGGTTTTTTAGAGGCCACCACTTGACTGACTGTTCCACCGACCATCACTTCGCCAATTTCAACTGGTGCTGCATATGAAGGAGCATCACTCATGCGACCACGCATATAAGGATCGAGTGACAAGTAAATGGTTTTTAACAATATCTCACCTTGTTTAAGTTCATTGAGCTCAACTGGCTCAATATGAAGATCGCTGTGTTTTGGCTCACCGACTGGCCGTTGAGCTAAAACGATGCGTTGATTAATAACTGTTTTCACACATATAACTCCATGTTTTATTTAGAAGTATTTCTCTTCACAATCAAAAACTATGATTAAAATTTCTTTACAACCATTGTAGATGAGTTATACTAAAAAATAATACGACTGGTCTATTTTTTACAATAGAGTAAATAATTAATATGAAGCCTACCCCTATTAAGAAGTCTGAAGCGAAGCGTTTACACATTCTTAACACCAGTTCAAACCTGATTTTGCATAAAGGTTTTACCGGTGTAGGATTACAGGAAATTTTACAGAGCTGTGAGATCCCTAAAGGCTCGTTTTATCATTATTTCCAATCTAAGGAAGCTTTCGGCTGTGAATTGGTACAGCATTATGTGGATAATTATCAAGTCCGTTTAAATAATGTATGGCGTAGCGATAAATCCCCTTATCAAAAGCTGATTGAGTATTTTAATTTATGGATAGAAGATCCTGAAACACAGTGTGGTTGGGCGGATAGCTGTTTAATTGTGAAACTTGCCGCAGAAGTTGCCGATCTATCTGAAGATATGCGCTCCATTATGTCCGCTGGCGTCGATGATGTAATCGAACGGATTGCTGCTTTAATTGATTTGGGAAAACAGGATCTGTCTATCCAAGCAGATACTGAGGCCTCGACGTTGGCACAAGTACTTTACCAAATGTGGTTAGGTGCAGCATTACTGAGTAAGTTGCAAAAAGATAAAATACCATTACATCAAGCTTTAAGAGCAACTAAATTTCTATTAAAAAGTGAAGATTCAAATAAAAATACCATTCCTTCCTGTATATAGAAAAATAAAGGAAGGAAAGCTATTCACTCAGGCCCTTCACCATTAAATGAGGGTTATTTTGCTTATTGCGCCAGTTGCTCAGAGTCAGAAGTTTATTCACTGCCAAGCATCACAACAGACACTAGCTACTCTTTATTTTAACAATTGAAGTAATGCTGTAGCGGTTGCAGCAGAAGAGGCTGGATTTTGTCCAGTAACCAGCAAGCCATCTACTTGAACATATACTTGCCAATCATCTACTTTAGAATAATGACCACCGTTTTCTTTAAGCATGTCTTCGACTAAAAATGGTACAATTTCAGTCAAACCTACTGCTTCTTCTTCAGTGTTGGTAAAACCTGTCACGGATTTACCGCTGACCAAAGGCTTGCCATCACTGGTTTTTACATGACGAAGAACACCTGGGGCATGACACACTGCTGCAACAGGTTTGCCAGACTGAATCGCCTGTTCAATCAGAGAAATTGAAATCGGATCTTCTGCTAAATCCCACAATGGGCCATGTCCGCCTGGATAAAACACTGCATCATAATCAGCTACAGAGATTTCGCTAAGTTTATGCGTTTGTGCCAATGCTTGCATTGCAGTTGGATCAGCTTCAAATCGATGAGTGGTTTCAGTTTGTGCTTCTGCTAAATTACTTTTCGGATCTAGTGGTGGCTGCCCACCTTGAGGCGACGCCAGCGTAACTTCAGCATCAGAGTCAATAAAGGTGTAATACGGTGCAGCAAGTTCCTCTAGCCAGAAACCTGTTTTCTTACCAGTATTGCCAAGTTGATCATGTGAGGTTAAAACGATTAAAATTTTCATGTTATTTCTCCGATAATTTTCAGGATTGAGGAGCATTGTTGCATGATCACTTGTCGTGTGGCGTGACCATGACAGATAAGCTTATTTAGATGCTCGCCTCGAGAATTTGGCGACTGATCTCTAATGAAACATTTTTATGTTCGCCTAGCTGTGTCAGATTGTGTGATTTAAGTTGCGTAATGATGATCTCAATATCTGTCTCCCCCAGTCCATAATCGCTAAGACGAGTCGGCAATCCTAGTTGCTCAAAGAAGGCTCGTGTACGAGCAATAGCAGTATCAATACGTTGTTCTTCATCACCTTCGACAATCTGCCAGACACGAGCTGCATACTGTAGTAATTTTTCTCGCTTTTCATGACGACGCACTTGTAGATTGGCCGGCAACACAATGGCCAACGTACGAGCATGATCAATACCATGTAAAGCCGTGAGCTCATGTCCAATCAAATGGGTTGACCAATCTTGTGGTACACCAGCTCCAATTAGCCCATTCAGTGCCATGCTAGCAGCCCACATCAAATTCGCACGTGTGTCATAATCTGCTGAATCGTCTAAGATTTTCGGCCCAATCTCAATCAAAGTTTGCAATAGACCTTCGGCAAAACGATCTTGTACTTGTGCATTCACAGGGTAAGTTAAGTACTGTTCCATGACATGAATAAATGCATCGACCACGCCATTAGCCAACTGGCGCTTCGGCAAGCTAAAAGTTTTATTCGGATCCAGTACGGAAAATTGCGGAAAAACATAGGGGCTGCTAAATGACAATTTGGCTTGGGTCGATTTTCTGGTGACTACCCCACCGCTATTCATTTCTGAACCAGTTGCCGGAAGGGTGAGTACACTCGCAAAAGGCAAAGCTTGGGTAATTTTAGTACCATGGGTTTCTAAAATCTCCCATGTATCCCCTGTATAATTGACTGCTGCTGCAATAAATTTAGTACCATCAATTACCGATCCACCACCGACAGCCATCAAGAAATCAATCTTTTGTTCACGAATCAGCTCTACAGCTTTCATGAGGGTTTCATAACTCGGATTCGGCTCAATTCCGCCAAATTCATGAATTTCTCTTGCACCTAATGCTTCACGCACCTCAGCTAAAGTACCATTCTTACGTGCACTTTCACCACCAAACAACATTAATACTTTTGCTTCTGTAGGCACATAGTCATTGATTTTAGCTATTGTATCGCCACCAAAAATAATGCGGGTCGGATTATAAAAGTTAAAATTCAACATATTTTTATCCTAGGATGATCAGCTAATTGATTTGAAAAACCACCGCTATTCATCAAATAAACTTTAAAAAATTGGACAACACTGCGGCTTTTGACTGCACCATGTGCTAACTATACACAAAAAATAGACCAGTCGTCTATTTTTTTTTAAATTATTTTAGCTTGCCGACTTTAGTGATGGTTAAACACATTCAGGCTTGTTCTATATCACTTTGATTATTGATGTATTTTCACGAGCGATTGTTGGATGGAAGGTATCAACACGTATGACTTCTGACATGGTCGTGAACGCATTGGCTGAAACAGTGAATGGCTCATACAAAATAGCAATGATTAAATATTTTAAAAGCAGATTGGCACGGTTTAGCAGATGTACAAATGCAACGCTAAATCAGATAGATTGGTTCAATATAAAGCATGTAAATAGTTATATTCGTTTATTTACCGTGTTTTGGATATTGCCCCATGTAAATGATGAGATTAAGCCATTAAATAAAGTAAACCAACTTGAATAAAAAGCCTCTGACAAACCTCACAGCGTTAAAGTGCTGCCTTTCATTCAAAATTTCAGGCAGCACACTCATACATTTAAGCGTCGGTTTAAACTGGTAGTTTACTCGCCAAAACATCTACTTTCTCAATAGACGGTGGCTCTGAAAATAGCTCTTGAGGGCGTTCAAAATTCTGTGTCAGTAAATTTGACTAGATTTTAATTATATCATCTAATCGACCTTCAAAGTAAATGGATAATTGAGTAATCGTTTGT
>LULL01000225.1_pt1 | contig 21570 bp, 29 predicted proteins | sample 728161 | NCBI WGS metagenome assembly LULL01 (sample SAMN03860290, study PRJNA289734) | marine metagenome | biome: seawater column; feature: ocean; material: water; isolation source: Red Sea water column Station 149 - depth 500m | place: Saudi Arabia: Red Sea | collected 2011-10-15 | depth 500 m
TATTTTGAACAAAGACGTATAGAACAAGGAGAAAGTCATGCTTAAAAAATTAGTTATTCTTAGTATTCCTTTTGTCCTGGCTTCGTGTGCCTCAACTAATCATAAATATATGCGTGGTTCAGTTGCAATGAAGCTAGATAATAAAACAGCTCATGTTTGTCTTGGTGACAATGAGGTTGAGCCTGGAGATAAAATTTTGTTTTATTACAACGGCTGCGAACAAATTGACACTGAAATTGGCGGTTTAAAAGGTTTGTGCACTTTAAAGAAGCTAGGAACTGGAGAAGTAACAAAAATTCATAATAGTCACTATTCGACAGTTAGAACAGATGGTTCTTTTAAGTTTAAAGAAGGAACTTTGGTTCAAAGAGAGAAACTATAATGAGTAATTTAAATGAGTGTTGTAAGTCTAGTTGCAAGGACTGTCCTTGGGGCTACAAAGAAAATAATAACGATAATTCAAAAAAGGAGAATATTATGTGCCCAAAATGCGAAGGTAAAATTTCAATCAAAAAGTCTCTAACTGCATTAACGATAGTCTTTGTTGCAGTTTGGAGCTTAGACTCATTTGCTTCCGGCAATATGGATCATTCTAAAATGGACCATTCAAAAATGGATCATAGCAAAATGAAGCATGGAAAAATGGACAAAATGAGCAAAAAAGGTGGTCGAAAAAGCTTAAGTGAAGGAACTAAAAAGTCAGTTGTTAATGCTCTCGAAGCAAATGAAGAATTGCATAACTCATTTTTTAAATATGATGGGAAGAAAGTAGAAGCTGCTGCAAAAAAACTAAAAAAGGCCATCGACGGTATTGAAGACTCTGAGGTATCAAAACTTCTAAAGTTCTCTAAAACAAAGCTAGACCAAATCAAAGCCTCAAGTTCAAGAGATGATAATAATCAAAACTATCATTTAGTTTCAATGGCATTGATTCATGTAGTAAACACTTATGACGTTGGAGCAAAGTACAATGCATATTCTTGTCCAATGGTGAAAAAGAAATGGGTCCAAAATAGTAAGAAAATGGCCAAGGTGCATAACCCTTATGCTCCGAATATGCCTCACTGTGGTTCGAAGGACACAAATCACTAATTAGGAGGTTTTTATGAATCGAAGATATATGTTTAAAAGTTTAGTTTTATTATTCTTTACAATATTTGTTTCTACAGACATTTTTGCAAAAAATGATATTAATAACTTTATTGAAGTGGCTGAAAAAAACAAAGTCTGCATGGTTAATAACTTTTATAACCCAATGGCAGACTTCACTGAATTTAAAGTAAATGTTGAAAAAAAGAGTTACTATGGGTGCTGTGCCATGTGCAAAGGTAAGTTGAAGATGAGTTCTAACCATCGAATGGCAACCGACCCACTGACTAACGAAAAAATTAGTAAAGCTGACGCTTATATTGTTGCAGATAAAACAAATAAGGGCCGAACTTATTATTTTAAGAGCAAATCTAATTTTTTAAAGTGGACCAAACTTTAAACTTCTAGCTTTTTTAGAGAGGTGGATGGCACCTCTCTAAAAGCTAGATGACTCTGGATTTACGTCCTTATTCTCGCTGCAATATTATTTGCTTACAATCTATCTAAAAAGTATATAAGATAAGGTATGGGAACAATCAAGATATTCAAATATGTATGGCTTTCTGTTTTTGCCGTTTGTATTGTAGCTAATCAGTCAAGGTTTTCTGTTGAAAAGAATGAAATTGACTCTCATCTTGACGAGTATTCTCACTATAATGTGACCCAACATGACAATATTGATGATGAACCCCATACTCACACTCATAAGCATAGCGAAGATGGTGATGAACATGAGCACAACCATGAGCATTCTAAGGTTACTCAATCTGAAATAAAACTTTTAAATCATTCAATAAGAGCCTTGGCTAAAGTCATCATTATTGAAGTAAACCAAGGATTTGCGGACAAGAATATGGTTTCAAATCCTCATCCAAATAAAATCTATAGGCCTCCAATATATATTTAGTTTTCAAAAATATTTAAAAACTAAATTTTAGGAGGAACTATGTTTAAATTTTTATTAAGCATTCTTCCACTATTCTATACAGCAAATTCTTTTGCTCATGGAATTAGTGAGGAAGCAAAGCGTGCTATGATCGAAGGTGGTTATTTTAAATACATGATTCTTGGCGCTGAGCACATGATTACTGGATATGACCACTTACTTTTTCTTTTTGGTGTCATATTCTTTTTAAAGACCTTTAAGGACATTGTTAAATTTATAAGTATCTTTACTTTAGGTCACAGTATTACCCTTATCTTTGCAACATTTATGGGAATAACGGCTAACTACTGGCTTATTGATGCAGTCATTGCCATTTCTGTTTTTTATAAGGGGTTTGATAATAATAAAGGATTTCAAGAGTATTTTGGATTGAAGAAATCACCAAATTTACTCTGGATGGTTTTTATTTTTGGTTTGATTCATGGATTTGGTCTTTCAACTCGACTTCAGCAACTTCCATTAGGAGATAAAGGTGGTGAAATGTTGATGAGAATTATCTCTTTCAACATTGGTGTTGAGTTTGGCCAAATAGGTGGACTTGTAATAATGCTTTTTATTATTACTCAAATGAGAAAGCATCATATGTTTGAGAGGCTTTCAAGAGTCTTTAATGATGGAATTATGTTAGCAGGATTTATGCTTCTTTTGATGCAACTGCATGGCTACCTTCACACATCAAGTCCAGATGAATTTGGATTTAGTGAAGATAATCATATTCATCATCACATGAAAATGGATCAACCGAAAATAAAAGAACACAAACACGATAATTTATAGGAGAACAGATATGAAAAATTTATTAATAATTGGAGCTTTAATATTTTCTTTTTCAAGCTTTGCTGTCCCAGGTGGTGGGCATTCTCACGGGCATGGTCACTCACACTCTAAAAAAGATATTTCAAAGGAGAAAACAGGTGAAATTGGTCGCTACCATGTTGATCGTCTTGTTAAATCTGGAAAAATAGACGCTTCTTGGAAAAGTTCTACTTTTGATAAATCTGAGAAAAAGACATTTGGTAAGAAGACTGAATGGGTTGTTACATTTGATAATGAGAAAGGATTCAAAGGTAAAAAACTATACATTTTCTTAAAACTATCGGGTGAATTTGTAGCCTGTTCTTCGATCAGGTTGTCCCCAAGGTACTTTTTTCTGCCATTCATCAAACTTCCAACTTGTTACGGCTAGGGGAATTTTTCTTTTGGCAGATTCTTGCAGACAAATTAATCCAGCATGGAAGACTTTATCTATGTTGTGACCTCCCATAGAATTGATCTGGACACCTTCTCCAATCTCACCAACTTTTATGGGAAGCATTCTTATAAAAGCGACGTTTTCTTTTCCTGCTTCAATGACTTCAAGCTCGTTTAGATCTTTTAGTATTATATGGAGATACTTGTAGGATTCATCTCCTTTAAACTCTAAAGTTAGATGATTTAAGGCAATTAACTCTTCTAGATTTAAGACTTTATTATTAATGAGTATCTCAAAAGAAGACTTTGCTTCATCAATACTTTTTACAAACCATTGACGATTAAAGTTTGAAAAAGAATTAATTTGAAACTCTGAGGAAACAGACCAGTTAGTACCAGTGCAATTCCTACAATTAGGCGGGCGATATGCAAAACTTCCATCTTTTACATTGAGATCTACACCTTCAAGTTCATTTAGAAAGATTGAGATCTCCATTTCACTATTGTTCGTGATATTGCCTAAGGCATAAAGTTTTCCGTTGTCTTTGCTTTTTACCTCTTTTGAAAAAGAATACACTTTTTCATCAACTCTTTTTGATAACTCAGTTCCAGTTAAATAGGACAAAGTAATTGCATCATTTGCTGTGAAGTTATGTTTCAAATAATGATCTTTGATTTTATTTGTCATAATAAACCATTTACCGAGTTTATCTTCTTTGTTTACTTCATGCAGATACGAGTAGTCGGGGAGGTTTGTTGTAAATTGCTCAACTTGAGTTAAACTATCCTCAGAGACAGTGAATTTATCTGAGTAGAGTTTCGTTAAGATATCAATGAACTTTTCTCCATTCTTTTTGATTGCAACATAGTTTAAATCAAACTCAAATGGTGTTGTCTTATAGATCGGAATTGTTTTTGCCTTTACAGATGCAAGTAGGTCAGAATACTTCATTTTCATACTAGGAATGAAAAAGTCCTTAACTTCTGAAATAATAAACTCCCCATGACGAAAATAGGTATCTTCAATTAACTCTGCCGGAGGATTCATAATTTTGATTTGGAAATCTTCTCTTGTTCCTGACTGAAATACACGATCGAGTTTCTCAGTATGCAGTAATACATAAGATTCTTTTGAGTAACTATAGTAGTAAAAGTTTAACTCGACTTCTTCGATACTTTCAAAAAGCGGTGAATCCATTAATTTGAGTGTGTTTTCTAATGAGATCGTAGAGTCTTTTATATTACTTTTTGACCAATATCGATATTCTCGTGCTTTTTTGAAATAAAAATCTTTGTCGATCTCTGGATATTTTATCCATGTGAAGTCCTGTTGTTTAATTTCTCCCCATGACACACCAGAGAACCGGCCTAGTTTTGCTGCATTATCATATGAGTTTTCTTTTAAAAATAAATTACCAACTCGATATTTGAAGTCTGGATTATCTCGGGCAATCTTTGTATCCATAACAAAATTTGTTTCATTATCAAAATTCACAGTTATGTTATAGTCCTGAAGGAAATTTACTCTTAACTTGGGGAGATTTGCTATGTGACGATCATATCCATATTGAATTTCATCATAATCACTTATTTTATCACCATCAGAGTCGAGTTTCTTTAATTCATCTTCAGGTATTCCCGTTTGAGGCTCTCTTGTTGAAGTTGTCGAATTTTCTTTCTTTTTATTGTCACTTTTAAATGAGCAAGCGGTACTAAATAATAATATAATCAATAATAAATAATTCATTAATTCTCCGTTAGTTGAATGCTATAAGGCAGTTGAGTTGCCTTCTAATCCGAATAAGTCTTTTTGATACTGAAATTCGTCTAAGTTCTTTTTTAGATATAAGCTTCTCTAAAAGTTCAATCTTAATTCTTAGGTTCTCAGGATTTAAGTTTTTCATTAAATATTCTCCTTTGTGTTATATCGCTCTATAATAGAAATATTGTCTAGCGAGAGAGCAATCTCTTTCATGAGTTTGGATAAAGGCCTATTACATACGATCTCTTCGATGCTAATAGTTCCAAATAGATCCATGACTTCTTCTTTTAGTTTTGAGTATCTTTTTTCCATGTCACTTCCTCCTATAGGAATTTTGGGTAAGAGTTTTTTATTACTTCTAGTTGTTCTCTCTCAAGACGTTTTATGTAGTCTTCGTGGATGATAAGATTCTTTAGAAATCTTTTTATTCTTTTCATTCTTGTTCTCCTTTTTAGTTTTTATTGCACCCATGACTTTCCTCTCAAAAGTCTCTGAGACTTCTTCGTAAAGACTTTTGAATTCGATTGGTATTTTGTTTCCTGCAATTGAAAAATATTGATTCATGTTCACTCCTTGTGAACATTTGTAAGTCAAGAATGATGCCAATTTTTGAGTTTGAATCTTGCGAGTGAAATTAATTACTTAATTGAGGGCGTTAATAGTTGGGTTGATTTAAAGGCAATTGAGTGTTGATTAAAGATCAATAAAGATCAATACTTCTAGGTATACTTTCAAGCATTGCTCATTAATATCGACCTTGGCTAAACTTGGGTTCGTCAATTTCAAGTTAAGTTTTCATATATGCTTGATTAATTACTTCTTGTGTTATATAAGAATAATACGATGAAAATAATAATAACGTTATTACTAGTATTTACAATCTTCTCTGATTTTACGTCAGCAGCTTTACATGAAGAGACTTCGAGTACTTGTTCATCGTTAATAAGTTGTGCTGACATTGATTTACACTCTTCAAGTGATACTCAAAACCATGATTCAGAGGGAGAGCATGATCATTGCCATTTAGGTCATTCTCATAGTGCATTAATAAACCCTTTATATAAAAGATCTATATCTCAATTCAAAAAATACAATGTTTCCTATCCTGCATATTATGTAGGCAAAACTCAGAACTTTTCATTAGACGTTATCCGTCCGCCTATTGCTTAATTAACTTTTACCTAAGTTACTGATTAATCAATAGAGGATTTTTATGTATGCATACTTTTTAGTAGCAATGCTACTTTCTAGTAGTGTCACTTATGCCCAAAGAGCTTGTGATATTAAAACTATTAGAGAATTTTACAATAATGTTAAAGTTAATGGACCTTTACTTAATGAAGCGATTAAGAATAAAGAGGTCATTTCAAGTTCGATAGATATAGCTGAGCAGAGGCCAAACCCGGAACTAGACTTTGAATATCTCAAGGGAGATCAATTTGGAGTTGATGTTAATACATATACGCTCACTGCTAAGCATGTCGTAGAATTTGGTTCTAAACGAGACAAGCGCCTTTTAAAAGCAAAGAACTATCAAAAACTTAAAAATGCAGAAGTTGATCTCTCCTTATTTAACTCTAATCTAAATGCAACCATAGGCTATCAAAGGGTAGCTCAATTAAACGTTACAATTGATTCAGTAAAAGAAGCGATTCACACATTTGAAAAAATAATTAATAAATTATCATCTAGAGAGAGATTAAACCCTGAAGAAACAGTTTCTCTTTCCACTTTAAGACTTGCTTCAAATGATTACAAAGCACAACTAAATGATTTAGAGAGCGAAAAAACATTGTTACAAGGAAAGATTTCTTTCTTATCAAATTGTAAAAATATAAATCCTAAATATGAGTATATTAATTTCAATCTTGTCAAAATAGACGAGACTCAGACCAATAGTGTTGGCCTGCCACAAATTGAAGATCTTAAAGTTGAGCTTGCTGTGAGTGAGTTAGATATACAAAAATCTTTGGGCTATTCAAATATATCTATTGGGCCAACAGTGGAGCATCAAACAGTGGGGAATGATGAATTTATTTCGGCCGGGATTTCGGTGTCTTTTGCATTACCTCTTTTTCAGACAAACAACGGAGGAAAGTTGAATGCACTTAAGGGAGTTGGATCTCAGAAGGTTGCGACAAGTAATAATAAAGAGATGTTGAGAATTGAGAGGATGAATCTTGTTACAAAACTTAAAAGATTATTATCGACATTATCTAAAATGCCTAAGTTGAAAGAGTTAGAAAATAAGCACTTAAAAGTTGAGAAGTTGTTTTCAAGAGGTGTTGTGTCGATCCCAATGACAATTGAATCACATAGGCAACAAGTAGAGTTTATAAAGTCAAAGTTTGATACTGAAAATGATGTATTAAATACTTATGGAAAAATATTATTAATAGATGGAAATATAACTGCTTTTGAAAAGTTATTATAAAGAGGGGACGGAATGAATAAACTATATATTATATTTGTAATATTTTTTTTTATTATTAACATGGTTCATGCAGAGGAAGGAAATGAACATGCCGGTCATGATCATAAAGAGACTAAACATTCAAAAGATGATGGGCATGAGCATAATAAGAAAAAAAAACACGACGAGCATGAACATTCAAAAGGTCACGATAATATAGAGGGCAGTAGCAGTCCTGTACATGATGCACATACTGACCATGATGATCACAAAGAAGAAAATGGCCATGCTGACCATGGAGAGCATGGAGGTGGTAAAGCTGTAGGAAAAGGAAAGGCAATCGAAGAGGTTGATGAAAATAAGGGCTTTAAATTATCGAAAGAGGCAATTAAAACCTTAAAATTAAAACTTCAAACAGTTGATGGGGACGAATTTAGTATTGATAAGACAACTTTAGTATCATCAAAAAGTACAAAGGGTCTTTACCGATTTAGAGGAGGATTCTTTAAATTTATGCCTGTAGAGTTGTTAAAAGAATCTAAGGGCAAGTATTTAGTTAAGGTTAAAGGTGTTGATTTTGGTGACCAAATTGTTATCGATGGCGTTGGATTATTGAGAGTTACTGATGTTTATTCAACCGATACCTCAGAGTATGGTCATTCTCACTAGGAAAAAATAAATGATAAATAAAATAATACAATTTTCAGTAAATAGTAGAATGTTTGTTTTTATGGCAACTATTATATTATTGATTTTCGGATATAAATCGTTTCAAACGTTATCCATAGATGCTGTTCCTGATATTACAAATACTCAAGTACAGATTAACACTCCAGTTAAGGGCTTGGTGCCTGAAGAAATTGAGAGAATGGTCACTTTTCCTATTGAATATTCAATGAATGGTATTCCTGGTGTTGAAACGATACGCTCAATTTCACGTTTTGGTATTTCGCAAGTTACAGTTATCTTTAAAGAAGAGACACAAATCTTAGTGGCCAGACAGCTTGTTAGTGAAAAATTACAAAATCTTGAGTTACCTGATGGAGTTGTGCCCGAAATGGGTCCAATAAGTACAGGTCTTGGAGAAATATTTCATTACTCTGTTGCTGCAATCGATCCTGAAACAGATCCAGATAAAAGATTACTCCAGTTGATGGAGCTTAGATCACTTCAAGATTGGTTTATAAAACCGAGGCTTCTCACTGTAAAAGGTGTAACAGAAGTAAACACAATTGGGGGATATGAAAAACAATATTTTATTCAACCTGATATTGAAAAAATGTCTAAATTTGGACTTCACTTTGATGATATTGAAAAAGCCATTGAGCAGACTAATATAAATGTTGGTGGTGGATATATTCAACAAACGGGAGAACAATTACTTGTTCGAGGAGTTGGTTTATTAAAAAACTTTGATGATATAAATAAGGTAGTTGTAAAAAGGCTATCAGATTATCAAGTTATTAGAGTAAGGGATATTGCTAAGGTTAAGTATGATAAACAAATCAGAACAGGGGCAGCAACTGTAAATGGGGCAGAGAGTATTATTGGAACTGCTTTTATGCTACTTGGAGAGAATAGTCGCTCAGTCTCTGATGATGTAAATACTAAATTAAATCAAATTAAAAAAGATCTTCCTTCGTGGGTTAAACTTGATGTCCTTTATAATCGATCAGATATGGTTGATGCAACCCTTGGTACAGTAGAGCACAACTTATTCATGGGGGCCGGATTAGTTATTTTATTTTTACTAATGCTGGTCGGGAATCTTCGTGCAGCTATTATTACTTCTATAATAATTCCTATTTCACTTCTAATCACATTTATATTAATGAAATGGCAAAATGTGTCAGGAAATTTGATGAGTCTAGGAGCATTAGACTTTGGTATTATTGTCGACGGAGCTGTTATTGTAATAGAAAATTGTGTCCATAAACTACAAAAAGAAGGTCAGAAGGCGGGTAGAGAACTTACTAGGGCCGAAGTTAAAAAGTATGTTACTCAAGCAGCTATTGAAATTCGATCAGCAGCTGGATTCGGTGAATTAATTGTAATAATTGTTTTCGTGCCTCTATTTGCACTTACGGGTGTTGAAGGCAAAATGTTTGGACCAATGGCACAAACATTCATTATTGCATTATGTTCGGCATTACTATTGTCATTCACACTTGTGCCGGCACTGGCAGCAACATTTTTGAGTGGAAAAACGACAGATAAAAAGCCATACCTAATGGGACTAGCTGAAAAGTTATTTGCACCAGCACTTGCTACAGCTTTAAAATTTAAGAAAATTGTTTTAGGTATCGGTGTTACTTCAATAGTTGCGGGAGTACTTTTATTTTCTCAGATGGGTTCTGAGTTTATACCGCAGTTGGATGAGGGAGATTTTGCACTTCAATTTATTAGACCTGCAAATATTAATACTGAAAACTCAGTTAAATTACAGATGCTATCAGAGGATGTTGTTAAAGAGTTTCCTCAAGTAAAAAATGTATTTGCTAGGACTGGTGCAGCTGAAGTCGCAACAGATCCTATGGGCGTAAATATATCAGATTCATATGTAATGCTACACAAACGTGAGGATTGGCCAAAAGACGATAAAATTCAAAGTAAAAAAGATCTAATTAAAGCAGTTAAAGAAAAGCTTGAGCTTCATGTCCCTGCACAAGTATTAATGGTCTCTCAACCAGTTGAATTGCGCTTTAATGAGCTACTCGAAGGAACAAGAGCTGATGTTTCGGCAAAAGTTTTTGGAGATGACCTAGATAAAATAATAGCATATTCAAAAGAAGTTGCTGAAATCGTAGGAGATATAGAAGGTGCTGGAGAAGCTGAATCTGAGTCAAAAGGAAAATCTCCAATGATTCAATATACACCTAAAATAGATGCATTAGCACAACTTGGAGTAACAGCAAGACCAGTTTTAGATGCTATTAGTACAGCAATAGGTGGAAAGGAAATAGGACATATTTATGACGGAGTTAGAAAGTTTCCCATTGTAACAAGGTTATCTGAAGATGAGCGTAAAGATGTTTTCACTATTAGTCAGCTACCTGTCGGAATATCTGAAGGGTACACAGTACCGATAGAGCAAGTTGCCGATATAAATTTTGTTGAAACTTTTACTGCCGTAGCAAGAGAAAATTCTCAAAGAAGAGTAGCCGTTTTAATAAATCCTGAAACACGAGATATTGAATCATTTGTTAATGAAGCAAAAAGAAGAGTCGATGAAAAAATTAAACTTCCAGAAGGCTACTATATTGAGTGGGGAGGTAGCTTTAAAAACTTACAAAGTGCTAAAGAGAGGCTTGCGATCTTAGTGCCTCTAGCAATGTTAATTATTATTGGAATGCTTTATGCTGCTTTTAGAAATTTTGCTCAAGTTATTTTGATATTTGCATGTGCTCCAATGGCACTTATAGGTGGAGTTGTTTCGTTGAATATTCTAGGAATGCCATTTAGTATATCCGCTGGAGTTGGATTTATTGCCTTGTCTGGTATCAGTATTCTAAATGGAGTCGTACTGGTGACCTATTTTAATCGTTTGATAGCCGAAGGAAAATCAGCTGATGATGTGGTTAGAGAGGGTGCAATGTCTAGACTTCGTCCTGTCTTGATGACAGCTCTAACTGATATTTTTGGATTCCTTCCAATGATGTTTTCAACAGGATTAGGAGCTGAAGTACAGAAACCCTTGGCGACAGTTGTAGTTGGTGGAATATTTACTGCGACAATTTTAACACTAATTGTAATACCAAGCTTATACAGATTATTTATCAAGTTCATGCAACCCGAATTAAAGGAGAATTTAATATGAAACTATTATTAATTACATTGCTGAGTGCATTTTTTCTAGCCTCATGTGCTCATCACCATAAAGATGTAGAGCACCATCATCATAAGAGTTGTGATAAAAATTGTAAGTTACATCATGAAAAAGGTGAAATGTTTGATAAGCATTGCGCTCAATCAATTTCTGAGGGCGATTTACATGTTAAGGGAAGTGATGATTTTAAAATAAAACATGCCGGGCATGTATATTATTTTTCATCAGAGGAAAAACTTCAAAAGTTCAAGATGGATATTGAAGCCAGTACTAAAAGAGCACAAAAAAATTGGCAAGTAGGTGGAGTGAACAGGTAATAAGGTCCATATGTCAGAAGATCATGATCATAATCACTATCAAGGTAGTAAAAACATATTAGTAGCGTTTGTTCTAAACGCTACTTTTTCCGTTATTGAATTAATTGGTGGTTACTTAACAAATAGTGTTGCAATCTATTCGGATGCTCTGCATGACTTTGGAGATAGCCTCGCTTTATTATTTTCATATTTTGCTGAAAAATTAAGTCAGAAAGAAGAAGATGAAAATTATACCTTTGGATATAGACGCTTTTCAATTTTATCAGCATTCATCAATGGAGTGATTCTACTTGCCGGAAGTATTTTTGTTATCTATGAGGCCATTGGCCGAATTATGTCACCTGAAGCTGTAAAGCCTGAAGGGATGCTAGGTTTAGCTATCTTAGGTATTTCAGTTAATGCATTTGCTGCCTATAGATTATCTAAAAATGAAGGACTAAATGCAAAAATGGTTATGTATCATCTTTTAGAGGACTTACTAGGATGGGTCGCAGTTCTAATTGTAAGTATAATATTATTATTTAAACCTTGGTTTGTACTAGATTCAATTCTTTCAATATTAATATCTCTTGTTATTTTAAGGGGAGTATACAAAAATTTAAAAAAAGTTGGGATGATTTTTCTTCAAAAGTTTCCTGATGAGCTTGAATTAAATCAAATTTTGGAACAAGTTAAGAAATTTAATCTCGTTGACGATATTCATGCAGTAAAAGGCTGGTCACTAGATAATGAAACATTTTATCTACGCTTTCACATCAAAGTCCCTGAAGAAACCATTATGAAGTCTATTGATAAACTAAAGATAGATATAAAGGAAGTATTAAAGTCTCATAATGTGACATACTCAACTATTGAATTTGAGTCACAGAGTTGCGAGATAAATAATGCTTAAAATGTTAGAACTAAAGGTTCCACCTTTAATTGTTACCTTGATATTTGGATTTTTGATGTGGACTGTATCAATCCTAATTAGTTTCAACTATGGCCATTATTTTTTTAAGTCAGCTTCATGTTTAGTTTTTCTAGTGGGATTAGTTATTGCTTTAGTGGCAGTTTTGAAATTTAGAAAAGAAGATACGACTGTAGATCCCAGAGATCCTACGAAATCAGAGCGACTAGTCGTAACTGGAGTTTATAGGTACACTCGTAATCCCATGTATTTAAGTTTTTTGTTATTTCTAGTCAGTTACGGACTTTTCTTGGGAAATCTTGCTAATCTGATTTCTCTCCTTTTATTTATTTTATATATGAATTTGTATCAAATTAAACCTGAGGAAAAAATCCTTTTGGCTAAATTTCAGTCTAGTTATAGAGTTTATATGCAGACTGTTCGTAGATGGTTATAAATCGAATCAGATGTAGTTTTTATTTTTCTTTCTCATTTTTTTTACTCTCGCCCTTGATCCACAAGTTTTTGAACACCACTTTACATTGGATCGACCAAGAAAAAATTTATTACATTCAGAACTTTGGCACCTTTTTAAGTTTTCTAACCAACCAAGAGAGACCATATTTGAGAAAAGATAGCATGCCAATATACCCGGGTCTGGGTGATGCTGTAGGTGCGCTACATGAAATGTGACTAGCTTTCTATTTATTCGCTGAATGATGCACTGGTATCTGACAGGTTCTAGGAATTTAGTTAATTCGTTAATTAACTGATTTGTTGGCCCGTTCTTTTCATATTCACTCATTAGATTAAAGATCGACTTTGAAAGTGCAACTTTATCTTTGGGCCTATCTCCATTGTTTGTAAGATGAGAATTGGCACCATCAATTAAAAAATGTACTGAACTCTTGTCATACCTCTGTGGCTCTTTTTCATCTTTAATAACGTAAATGCAGTCATGTAACGCTTTTCCCATGAAATTCCTATCTTGAAGGTGTAACGGCTTTTATGCTTATATAACGTAACAACACTTATTGTAAATACATAGGAGGAAATATGAAATTTGCACTTGTTAATGGGATTAAATGTACTCCAAAGCCAAAAACAGATGGAATATGCTCTTTTTGTGCTTCAAAAGTTAATTCTAAATGCGGAGATATTAATATCTGGCACTGGGCTCATTACTCTAAACGTGAGTGTGATACTTGGTGGGAGAATGAAACCAAATGGCATCGAGACTGGAAAGGACACTTTCCAATTGACTGGCAGGAGGTTACCCATCGAGCTGATGACGGAGAAAGGCATATTGCTGATGTTAAGACTGAAGATGGTTGCGTCATAGAGTTCCAGCATTCCTTTATTTCGAAAGAAGAACGATTATCCAGAGATAATTTTTATCCTAATTTAGTTTGGATCGTAGATGGGCTTAGAAGGAAGCGAGATAAAGACCAATTCTTTAAAGCTATAGATTCAGCTGTTACATTAATGGTAAGTCCATTGCTTAAGAAGGTTTATATTGATGAAAGTAAACTTATTAAGGAATGGCAGACTAGTAGTTCATTAGTATTTTTTGATTTCGGAGAAGAACAAAGAATATGGTGGAAATTACCATTCAAGGATAATAGCTTTGCATACTTTGTTCCTTTTTCTAGAACAGAATTTATTGATTTCCAACTTGGGAAAATGGATGTTGATTTCATAAGCTTTCTAAATAAATGCATTAAAGACTTCATGCTACATTTGTCAGGGGATCACCTGAGACAACAAAGAATAATAGTTCCAAATCGGCTGAGTGCTTTGCAAAGTAGTAATAGACTTAGGCGTATGAGAAGACTTTAATTTAGTTGTTTACATGGTACTATACTACAAGGTTTATAATGTAAATGAGGTGAAGTCATGCAAACAAAAGACATCATGAAATTAACAGGTTTAGATAGAGAAACTCTTCGTTTTTACGAGAAGAAAGGAATCATAACTATACCTAACCGAACGGCTTCTGGTTATAGAAAATATAACGACGAAGTTGTAGAGAGAATTAATTTTACATTAATGGCCAAAGAAGCAGGCTTTACTTTAGGTGAAATAAAAGAACTTTTAGATCTAAAAGAAAGTGGAGTCAGCTGCAAAGCTGGGCGTGATATGGCATTAGAAAAAATGAAAGAAGTTGATGAGAGAATGCAATCACTTCGTAATATAAAAAAGGTTTTAAAAATATTTGTTAGGGAATGTGAAGAAAGTGGAGGGCCGGATCTTAAAAAGAAATGTCACCTATCTTTCAATGTGAAAAAGGTTCTTAAATGAAAGAAAGTAAATTAATTAAGTGGATAACAAGTGGAGGAATTCTTGCGGCTATCGCTAGTTCTGTTTGTTGTATAGGCCCATTGATTTTAGGTGTTTTAGGTGTAGGAGGTGCATCATCTCTACTTTTCTTGGAAGATTATCGAAATATCATTTTAGTAGTTGTGGTTATTTTAATAACAATAGGTTGGATTATGAATTACAGGCTTGAACAAAAGGAATGCGTTGAGGGAACAATGTGTGCAGATCCTAAGAAAATGAGATTTAGAAGAGTTAGTTTAGCTATTGGAACATTTATAGCTATACTGTTTATGATCTCTCCAATGTTGCTCTCATCAGTATCTCAAGCTCAAAACGAACCAATTGATTCTTTAGGTAAGGTTCGGACATTATACATTAAAGGAATGACATGTGGAGGTTGCGAGTTAGGTGTAAGAGAGGCACTCAAAAGAGCAGGTCTGAAAGATACAGAGATATTAAATATAGACCACTCTAGCCCAAAGCCGAAAGAAAGTATTGGAAGTGCAGTCATTAAGGTTTCTGATGAAGCAGGTTGTAAAGTAATCAAAGAAATAAAAGAAAGTCCTGGATATGTGGCCTTCTGGTCGTTTGATAACAAGAATCCTTGTGGAGGTTCAAGATGAGTTGTTGTGATAAAAAAGAAGAAAGCAAAGTTGAGTTAAGTAAAGAGGGGCTGATCTGTTATTGCTTTAAACATTCTAAGCAAGAACTATTTGATGCTATTCAAGAGGGTAGAGAAAAAGAAATACTAGATGACATAAAATCTAAAATGAAAGACCCCGGATGTTTTTGTGAAACAGCAAATCCTTCTGGGAAATGTTGTCTTGCGGATAATATGGCATTCATTAAACATTATTCCTGTTACAAATAGACGGAGGACAGATGAAGGACATTAAGCTTATTTTCTTTGAAGGATGCCCAAATGCTGAAAGAGTTAGGCAAGCACTCCAAGAATCAGGAGTAGAGTTTATTGAATTAGACCAAAATACTCTTGATGGAAAAGATAATTATAAAAATTATGCCTCTCCTACAGTGATTAAAAATGATAAAGTCATTCTTGGTGGTAATGCAAACGGGGGAGGATGTTCATTAGGAATTCCCACAATTGAAGAATTAAACAGACTATTCTCCAAAATATAATTTAAAAAGGTAATATTATGAACCTTATTGTTTTACGTGAAATCAATCCTTTATCGCTTCTGGTGTTGACTAAAAGTCAATAAACTTTCCATATAGTCATCTTTTTCTTTGAACAATTACAATAGTTTTGGTTTATAGCCATTCATGAATAAACAAAAAATTAAAATCTTAATTGTTGAAGATGACTTATTAACTGCTCAATTGAATAAGAGACTATTGGCCTCTTTTGGGAATGTTGTCGTTGCAAATGATGTGAGAGAAGCACATGATTTATTAAAGGCTCATGATATTGATGTAGCATTTTTTGATTTAAACCTTTCTGGAGAGCTTGATGGGTTAAGGCTTTTAAAACTGGCCAATCATTTAAATATATATTCAATCGTTGTTTCAGGAGAAACAGCAAAAGAGACTCTTGAAGAAGCTTTTATAAATGGTGCTAAAGATTTTTTGAATAAACCGTTTAATAATAAAAAATTAGAGGTTGTTTGGAGTAGATTTGAAAATCATAGAAAAGATATAGAATTTGAAAATATAATTAATCAAAGCTTTATTACTAAATCCCAATCTTTATCAGAAGAACTCTATCAGATAAAAAACCTTTCTTTTTCTAATAAACCCATTTTTGTTCACGGAGAAACAGGAACAGGTAAAAGGGTAGTTGCCCATCTTATTAGAGATATTCTCAAAGTAGAGAACTTTATAGAAATAAATTGCTCACAGTATTCTGACGAATTATTTGTTGGTGAACTGTTTGGCCATACTGATAATGCATTCACAGGTGCCAAGAAAGAAAAGAAAGGACTTCTAGAACTAGCAGATGGAGGAGTCATCTTTCTTGATGAAATACATTCACTTTCATCTAAATCTCAAAAGACTCTTTTAAAGGCATAGAGGAAAAAGAGTTTTATCCTGTAGGCTCTAATCGTAAGGTTAAGTCTGACTTCCGAGTTATGAGTGCAACTTGTGAAGACATCCATTCAATGATTGAATTGGGAACTTTTAGAAAAGATTTATATGCAAGAATTAGTACTTTTCAAATTTCTCTTTCACCACTACGAGAGAGAAGAGAAGATATAGAGCTTCTGTTTCATTACTTTATTTCAAAACAACCATTCCGTATTTTAATTAATGATCTGGCCCTTGAATGTTTACATAACTATTCATGGCCTCAAAATACTAGAGAGATTCAAGATTTAGTCGAGAATTGGGTTGTGCATGGTCATCGTTTAATAACTCCAGATGTATTACCTTCAAGGATTAAGAATAATATCTTTGAATCTAAAGGACTCGTCACTGACGAGCATTTGGATCTTGTTGAAGAAATGGGGCTGAAGGAATTTTTAGTTGTTTTTAAGAAAGAGCTTATTCAGGGTATGACTAAAAGACATAATGGAACAGTCAGGACTGCTTCAAAGGCAATGGATGTTTCTCCTGCTCATGTGTCTCGTTATTTACAAACTCATAAAGACAAAAGCTTTAAAATTGGGAGATTACAGTGAGTAAAGAAAAAGCATTACATTCCATTAATGGCTATGTCCATAACGTTGCAAACCTTCTTAAATGCATCCAAGAAGATGCTGTTATAAATAATGAAGACACTAAAGAAATGTTAAAAATAGCTCTTGATAGAGAAGAGGAAATTTTAATGTTCCTAGAAAAGATACAAACAAAGGAAATACAATGAAAAATAATATTCTTATTACTGGTGCTGCTAGTGGAATTGGAAGAGCAACTTATGAAAGCTTGAATCAAAACCTTTTTGACCAAATTGTTTTAGTTGACATAAATCCAATAGAAATTGAAAACGATAAAGTCATTGCAATTAAATGTGATATTTCTAGTGAAGATGAAATTAATAAACTTTTCGAGGAATTGAACTCTAAGAATATCCTAATCAATTTTGCTGTAAATGCCGCTGGAATGCCGGGGCCAAATAAACCACTAGTTATGTCAACGATTGAAGAATTTGACCGTATAATAAATGTGAATTTAAGAGGAACATTTATTATGATGAAAAAAGAATTAGAAAATATGGCAGAACTTGGTAATGGAAAAATCGTAAATATAGCATCTGTTCTTGCTAGTTGTGGAATGGCAGGAAGCTCTTACTACTCTGCGTCCAAAGCAGGAATAGTTGCACTAACAAAGTCTTTGGCCATTGAGTATGCTCAAAAAAATATTCAAATTAACTGTATTTCTCCAGGGGGAGTTGATACGAATCTTATTTCAGATTTGAAAAAAAGAATGGGAAGTACAACTGCTTTAGAGCAAATTCATCCTGTTAAGCGTATTGCTACAGCAGATGAAATAGCAACGTACGTGAAATTTATAATAGAAAATAATACATCATTTATGACCGGTTCCGAGTTGTTTGTTGATGGGGGGTATAGTGCTCAATAAGATTGCTTTCTTGTTCATTTTTCTTATATCAATGTCGGTGCAAGCGAATGTAAAATATTGTACTGATACTGATGTAATTAATTCATTTGTGGAGTTAAAGGGTAGTGTTGCGCAGATTTCTGAATGTGCTAAAACAACAAAGAAAAATAACTTAGGGTTTAAAAATACAACTAAAGTTGCATTTATTCTTAATGATGAACTAAGTAATAAACTCTTTTATTTTTCCTTTCCAATGATTCATCAAATAAATTTCTATAAATTTATTAATAATGAATTAGTAAGAGAGAAGTCATACTCAAAAAATAACAATCAAGGTGATGAATATGTTTATTTCGATAATATTAGAGAATCAGATACTACATTAATAGCCATTGCTAATACCCAAAGCTCAGTTCAGCTTCCATATATGCTCTTTAATAGTCGAGATGAATTTCAGTCTTTTTTGAAAGAAAAGTGGATGTTTGATGGTTTGTGGTTTGGTGTCGTATTTGTAACAATTCTACTCACTTTTGCTTTTTACTATATTAGAAAAAAAGTTGAGATAATTTATTACTCAATGCATATCTTTGCATTATTTATAATCCAACTGGCTTTTTCAGGCTATTTATTTTCAACATTAAGATTCATGCCACAATACTTTATAAGCCGATCTGTAGTATTTGCCTGTGGGCTATTAACCTTCGGGACAGTAGGGCTAATTTATAAAACATTTCTTAATCAAAGAAAAAATGATCGCCTCATTAAGGCATATGGAAAAGTAATGATTGTGGCAGTAGTACACTTTGCTTTATGTGTATTATTTTATAACCAAACAATTATTAAGCTAACCAGTTATTTAACCCTATTGCTGTCTGTATCAAGTTTGAGTATATGTATTTATGCGATGGTCAGGAATTTAAAGTATTCTAGATCATTCTTATTGAGTTTTTCTCTGTTTCTATTTTCATCTCTAGCATTCACGCTTAAAGACCTAGGCATTATGAATATAAATGAAATTCAAGTTAACTATTTGGTTAAAGTGAGTTTGCTCGTCGAAATATTCATTTTAGGGGCCGTAATGGTGAGAACTCTATTTGAGGAGGCAAAAATTATTACCAATGCAAGCATGCATCAAATGATCACCAACGGAAATATTAAAATAATTAAGAAGCTTCAGCATGATATTGACTCGCCTCTTACTTCACTTGAGTTCTTTATGCTAGAAGCTCGAAATAGCGTTACAGAAGACTTGAGATTAATGGGAAGGCAATCCCTTAATCGTATACAAGACATTATTAATACCCTTAAAATCAATGAGGAAGAGAGTATTCTTGAAGAAAGTAGTAAAAAAGAAATAATTGCAATTTATCCACTTTTAAAAAGAATTGTTTCTGAAAAACGTATTGAATATAAAAACCGACCAGATGTTCATATTTCTCTCGATTCAATTGCATCTAAAGATTATTTTTTAGAAATCAGAAAGTCAGATTTTAATAGGGCCATTTCAAATATTATTAATAATTCTGTCGAGGCTCAAAAACCTAATAGCCCCATTTATATTGTGGTTCATGTCGAACGAGATGAAGTAAACGTAAGTATTATTATTTCAGATAATGGAATTGGAATTAAAAAAGAATATTTAAATGATGTTTTTGAATATGGAAAAAGTTTTAATAAAAATAGTACAGGAATAGGCCTTAATCAGGCAAAAGATTATATAGAGTCAGAAAATGGAGAGCTTTTAATCGAATCAAATCCTGATCAAGGAACTGTTTTAAAAATATCTTTAAATGAAGTAGAGGCTCCAGCTTGGTATACTGCCAAGATCAATCTTTCCTCTAAGCAAGTTGTAATTGTTGATGATGATGAGTCAATTCACAAGCTTTGGAATGAAAAGTTAAACCCTTTTCAAGCAAACTTAGTTCACTTATACAGTTCTAGAGAGTTTGATAATTGGGCCATAGATAAAGATTTAAAAGAGTTCAATTATCTAATTGATCTTGAGCTTATTGGCTCTCTTGATACTGGTATAAACTTAATCAATGCATATCAGCTTCATAATCGTAGTACTTTAGTTACAAGTCATTTTTTAGATTTAGATGTGCAAGAAATGTGTTCTAAATTTGGGATTAAAATGATTCCAAAAGAATCAGTTTTAAATATTGCTGTAAATTTTTCTAAACAATTAGCTCCTAAAGAAGTTGTTTTGATAGATGATGATAAATTTACACATTTAAATTGGAAAAGATCAGCAAAGAATAATGATATAAAGTTTTCTTCATACTTTAGTGTGGAAGAGTTTATAAGTTCTTCAACTTCTTATAATAAAGATACTCCTGTGTATATTGATTCAGATTTGGGAAAAGGCCTCAAGGGAGAAGAGCTAAGCAAGGGAATCTTTGATCTCGGTTTTAAGAATATTTATTTAGCGACTGGAAAAAGAAAAGTAGATATTAAAGTGCCATATTGGATTAAAAAGGTACAAGGGAAAGGGTTTTATGTTCAGTAGATTAGGTGGTGATGGATCGGGTGGATTTAGCTTTGGAGATGGTTCTGGCGGATAAAATTACGAAAAATCAACATGTTAACACCCCTTCTTGCGTGTTAATATATTTAAAAACAAAGGCCTAAGGAGCTAAACATGACAATCAAAAAAACAACAGTAAGCGATTTAGAAGCTTTTATAGAAGATTCAACAAAAGCTCATAATACTCCTTTATCTAAAGAGGATATAGAGAGAATAAATAAAATCTCAGAAGAAGCAGAAATTGAAGAATCTGGTGATGATATGGAAATTCCATTTGTTGCTAAAGACAATAATGATTTTTTAGAGCAAACTCAACCTTAAGGAAGTAATGGGGACAGTCGTACGTTTTTCGGAATTTGATAGTTATCTTTCTAACTTAAAGAGTAAGGGCGAGCGAGTAGACGGAACAATCCTCGATGCTAATATTATTATTACCTTAAGTTATTCGCCTAAAAAATTCCACACAAGAGTTTCAGACTTTATAAAAAATAAAATCTTAGCAAACAATATGAATCTTTATTCAACTGTAAATACAACACAAGAATTCTTAGAATTTCATAGACGTTTGCTATTAACAGAAGGTTTGCGGACTGCAATTCACCCAAGTTCAGGAATAAAATTACCGAACAAGAAAAAACAAGTCATTCGAGCACAGTCATCAATCCTTGAAGCTAGAGACAATGTATGAAAGCAGCATCGCCTAATAGTTGTAACCTATTTGGACGTTAACTAGGAATTACCTTGTATGCGTCAAACCTCTTAGGTGAATAGG
>LULL01000373.1_pt1 | contig 21438 bp, 22 predicted proteins | sample 728161 | NCBI WGS metagenome assembly LULL01 (sample SAMN03860290, study PRJNA289734) | marine metagenome | biome: seawater column; feature: ocean; material: water; isolation source: Red Sea water column Station 149 - depth 500m | place: Saudi Arabia: Red Sea | collected 2011-10-15 | depth 500 m
AAGACGGGCTGACGCCTATCCAGGCCGGCGAATTACGATTCACTACCATCCTAATCCCTGAGAAGGGGTTTATTCACCACAGCTAACTCTTCACAGTCAGGCACCCTCCAAGTAAAATCCCTAATTTCTTGTAAAATCCTCTGATTTAATTAATGGACATTTACGGACTAAAAGCTATTACAAAGTTCATTTGAAGTAATTGGTAACAGGTACTAATCTTCAGAAAAGTCCACTTCAGTACTCCCACGCTCAGTTTGTCCTGCTTCAGTTGGAATTGGAAAAAATGGTCCTATAATATGGTCACTTTATTAAATACATATAGTTTTCCATTCCACACAGGTCATGCATTAATCAACAGCACTTTAATAACTTTATCTTAATGCTACTGCAATGATTTGGCATAAATTTACGAAAATTTACGAAATTTTCATACATATTCAAAATATTTCATGTAATTTCAGTTGACTGAAACTTTTCAAAGTAAGAGACTTAACACCAGCTATTTTTCATATCTGGATTTGATTTAATGCGGACCTTTTATTAATTTCTTCTCCATCCTCCTTCATTATTGTAATTAGAGGAGTTTATAAAGGCATTATTGGGTCTAACGATATGAAGTTTGTTCCATACTGACTCTCCTTTCAGAGCAGCCCCCTGTAACAGTCCGTATTTATGGATACCCGCTTCCGCGGGCATGACAAATTTGGCAAGCCACGGGGACAAATCCAACAAAGAATTAAAATTGAATTGGAATGAACGGAGGTTACAAATATGGCAGGGAGAGGCTTTTACTGATTTTTCAACAAAGCTTGTTTGTTGTTACCGATCGTATTAATCTGGGCTAATAATTAAAGATTATCAAATTATTTGTTGGAGTAAAAAAATGCAAATTCAACTTACTGAGGAAATATGGAAAGAAGGAAATATGTATGTTTCCTACTGTCCTGAATTAGATATGGCTTCTTGTGGAGAAAACTTGAAAAAAGCCAAAGAAAACCTGATTGAAGCAATTGGAATCAACATGGGGGAAATGCAGAAGCAGGGGACTTTTCAAAAATATTTAACTGATGCAGGATTGCTTGAAAACAAGAAGAATGTTTGGATTACTGACAGAAAGTTGGTAGCATTTGATACTCTGGAAATCGCAATATAACTGATGGATAAGATAAGGTCATTATCTTACCAAAAGTTAACTAAAATTTTTGAAGCTGCAGGATGCGTTTATAGTCATACAAAGGGAGATCATTTAGTCTTTCATTTTAAGGGTGCAATCAGGCCCGTCGTAATACCCAAATATAAAGAGGTCCCCGTTTTCATAATCAAAAATAATATGAAGGTAATTGGAATGTCCAGAGATGCTTATCTGGAATTGGCTGCAAAAGTATGAGTGGCTACAGTTAAGAGTTGAATGCAAGCAAGTTATTAAATACTTGAATCATAGATACCAGGTTATGGTTATGAACAATGAATTAGAGTGAACGGAGGTTACAAATATGGCAGGGAGAGGCATTTGCAGATTTAGCGGCAATGTTTTTCAGAGATCTGTTAAATCAAGGGCAGAGTGTCGGTAGGATTTTTTTCCAGCAGCTGACGGTCATGGAAGTAGCGGATAGTTGTGTTGGCGGAGGCATGGCGGGCGTAAGACTGCACTTTCTGCAGCGGCTCTCCCAGTTCCAGCGCCAGCGTGATGGCAGTGTGTCTCAGATAGTGTGCGGAGATATTCAGGCCGATTGCTTTGCCGAGACGTACAACTATATCGTTTATTCCCTTGCCGCACATTTGCCTGCCGAGTGTTCTAAAACCGAGTGATGGGAAAACATAGGGAGTCTCTATATTATTTTGCTGCAGCAATCTCTTCCATTCCTCAAGTTCCTCAAGCAGTTCCATTCTCAGCTTGATCCGCTGTTCCTTTCCGCTTTTGGTGTGTCTTAGAACCGCCACATAAAACGAACCGTCCTGCACAATGTCATCCCAACGCAGATCTGCCGCTTCCCCTCGTCTTGCCGCAGTCAGGTAAAGAAATTTCAGCACCAGTCCATTACGGAATCTCAGCAGCGGAGCAACACGTCCATCGTATTCCAACGTCTCATTGGCTTCAATCATGGCGTTCAACTGCGAAACCTGCAGCGCGCCCTTGCCTGCAGACGAGTCAATTTTTTCCGCACGTATAATTGAAGCCTTGAAAGGATTCTGTTTGAGGTAGCCAAACTCTGTGAGTACTTTGCAGACTTTCCTCAAGGCACTCATGATCTGATTAATAGTCGCAGGTTTTTTCCCGGAGGATTTGAGAAAATTTTTGTATTCCAGCATGCGCAAAGGATCGAAACTCTCCATTTCACGCAGTTCCCGGATACCTGCCCATTCCTGCAAATCCCGGAAAGCCCTGGCGTATGCTCTTTGGGTGTTGGGCGAGTATTCACCAAAAACCAGCTCCAGTGCCTTGGCCGGAGCGACAACAGGAGTTGAAACTTCAAGTGCGCCTGTTTCCGGATTTAACGGTTGAGAAAAATTTTCTTCTACGGAAATAATTTTCATTTCACAGTGTCAGGGCTGAATAAGAATTGTTACCACATACGGCGGTTCGCGAATCAACAGCTCCATCGGCGGAGGAAGTTTCAACAGATCAACTGTGTCCAGCACAATTTTATCGAAAATGTTGGATCCGCTGGTTTTTAAAAGCCGTCGGTCAATCACCCTGCCGGATTGATCAATCTGCAGCCTGAGACGCGCCTTTAAATTCTTTCTGGACTGACTGCGGTTATTATGCCGAAAGAACATCAAATCTTTCTTGATTTTGCTGCCGATCAACTGGTTGTACTGCTTTTCCGCAAGTTTTAATTTGAACTCCTCCAATGGATTTATGACTTTCCTGACCTCACGTTCTGCCTTATCAAGGAAAATGGTTTTAGTTTTCTGGTGCGGTTTTGGGCGAAAAACATAATTCGAAAGTTTTGAAGAAGATACCGGTTTTTTTATTTCCTCATACTGTGAACGAGCAATGGACATTGGGGGGGTTGCGTAGCCTCCCATGCTCAGCGCCAGGTTTGTTATCATTTCTTCATGAGTGTAACCGCAGCGGGTGCACACTACATGTTTCACACGCCACTTACGGTTTTCACCAATCATTGCAAGCGAAAGGCGATCATCATTCGGACGTACTGTTAACATAAACAGGCTTGTGTCTGGAAAACTCTGATGTACTTCCAGCATGCATTTGAGCTGTCTGCAGTTAAGATCTCCTGTTGCATCTGTTAGTTTTCTCAGTGATTGTTCAAATGCTTTTTGTTCGCTTAAATCATAATTCAACGCCAGTTCCCCGCGCAATTTTTGAAGCAAGATTTGTTCCGAAAGTACTGGTGTGGAAGCAGAGAACATTCTCATAACAACAGCCTTGGGTTTAGCTTCCTGGGACCAAACCGGTTTACTTTGGGCACAGAGAATCCACATGCATATTGTTGATACAAGCAACTGCCTGAGGGTATGTTTAGTACTAATTAAGTTGAACACCACAACGATTAAAAACTTTTAGATTTAAGAAGCAAGATGCACCTTTGTTATACAACCATAAGTCAGTTTTAGCAAGGAGTTGAGTAATCGAAAGCTGCATTTACATAATTTTATTAAGCTGATGAATCATTCATTGATTAGTCTTGAAATAGTGTTTATTTAGCTATTCAATGTTCAGTCTGACTATTTTGAAGGAGAAATAAATGTTAACAATTGTTGATGTAATTGTAAGAGATATACGGTTTCCGACTTCCAGCGAATTGGACGGTTCAGATGCAATGAATCCTGATCCGGACTATTCTGCGACCTACGTTTCGCTTAAAACTAATTCTTCGTATTGTGGAAATGGTTTAACTTTCACTATAGGCAGAGGAAACGAACTGTGTGTGGCGGCAGTACATGCTATGAAGTATATGCTGATCAACAGAGACCTTACCGAGATTACCAGGAACCTTGGTCAGTTCTGGCGAGAAATTGTCAGTGACAGCCAGCTCCGATGGGTAGGCCCGGAAAAAGGGGTGATTCACCTCGCGACTGCGGCTGTTGTGAACGCGGTCTGGGATTTATATGCCAAGGTTGAAGGCAAGCCGCTTTGGAAACTGCTGGTTGATATGTCCCCGGTGGAACTGGTCAGGTCCATTGATTTTCGTTATATCACTGATGCGCTGACACCTGAGGATGCATTGAAGATGCTTGAGGAAAATTTTTCAACAAGAGCCAAACGTGAATCTGAAATGCTTTCGAATGGTTTTCCTGCCTATACAACTTCCGCAGGCTGGCTGGGATATTCCGATCAGAAGATAGAAGCATTATGTAAAGAAGCTGTTGAAAAGGGCTGGACACATTTTAAGATGAAAGTGGGAAGCAGCATTGATGATGATATCAGGCGTGCATCGATTATGCGGCAGGCAATAGGAACTGAACGCAAACTTATGTTTGACGCAAATCAAAACTGGGATGTTGACGAGGCAATTGAAAATATGAAATCACTTGCTCAATTTGATCCTTTGTGGATAGAGGAGCCTACAAGTCCTGATGATGTTCTTGGACACCAGAAAATTTCTGAAAAAATATTTCCGATTGGAGTGGCCACAGGTGAACACTGCCAGAACCGTGTTATTTTCAAGCAATTCTTTCAAGCCAATGCCCTGCAATACTGTCAGCTGGACAGCTGCAGGCTTGGCGGTGTGAATGAGGTTTTGTCGGTTTTACTTATGGCAGCAAAATTCAATATTCCCGTTTGCCCTCATGCTGGCGGCGTGGGGCTGTGTGAGTATGTGCAGCACATCTCAATTTTTGATTATATCTGTGTTTCAGCCAGCCTTGATAACCGCATTCTTGAGTATGTTGATCATCTTCATGAGCATTTTGAGCATCCTGTCACAATTAAAAACGGATGCTACATGCCGCCGCAGGAATCCGGATACAGTATTACCATGAAGGATGCCAGTCTGCAAAAATATGAGTTCCCGGAGGGAAGTGCATGGAAAAATATAATTCAGCAGTAAATTTAGTTCGTCCCGGCACGCTAAAAACCGTAAACAAAAAGCTCCGGTAGTGATAACTTTATAATGATCCAAGTCTTGTGATTTTATTCAGATACAATTCTGAATACTCTGGGAATCTATCCTGACATTCCACCATCAATGCTTAAGGCTGCACCGGTCGTGTAGGCGGATTCATCTGAGGCAAGGTAAACGGCAAGGGATGCTATTTCTTCTGGTGTGCCGATACGGCCGATTGGCTGGCGTGCAATGAATGCCGCCCGGACTTTTTCAGGGTCACCTCCCTGTGCTTTGATGCGTTCCTGCAGTGAAGGCGATTCAACTGTTCCGGGACAGATGGCATTGCAGCGTATGCCCTGCGTGATGAAATCTTTTGCCACAGATTTTGTCAGGCCGACCACCGCGGCCTTGCTTGTTCCATAAACAAAGCGGTTAGGCACTCCCATTACGCTTGAAGCTACTGAAGACATGTTGATGATGTTTCCGCGTCCGGCTTTCAGCATGGCTGGCAAGAATGCGCGAATCATGCGGTACATTGAACGAATGTTTAGATCGAAGCTGAATTCCCAGTCGCTTTCTTCGCAGTCCAGAACCGTTCCGTGATGCACAAATCCCGCGCAGTTGAACAGCACATCGATTGCGCCTAATCCCTCCGCAACCTGTTTAATTTCCTCCGGTTTCGTTACATCCAGCAAACGTGTTTCTATACTCGGATTTTCCTGACTGAGGGAATTCAGTGTCTCAGGATTAATGTCTGTTGCCAGCACCTCTGCGCCTTCAGTTGCAAACGCAAAAGCAGTTGATCTGCCGATTCCCTGCCCAGCTGCAGTGATTAGAGTTTTTTTATTTTTAAGTCGCCCTGTCATGTGATTCTTTCATTTGAGTAAATTGTTATAATTATAAGAATACTTACTATTCCTTGGCTGAATTGTGTCAGTAAAATTATGCTGTTAGCAGAAAAATGAATTTATTTTTTCAATTCACTTTACTGCTCCAGTGGAAAGTCCTTTGACAATATAACTCTCAAGGATAATTCCAATTATCACCAGCGGTGCAATTGCTGCTGTGGAAAGAGCCGCCATCGACCACCAGTTTATTCCCTGTGATCCGGTCTGGCTGGCAACCATCACGGGAAGTGTTTTTGCGTCTGCGCTTGTCAGCAGCGCCGCGAAAAAATATTCGTTCCAGCTCAATACAAGGCAGAGTATAAACGCCGCAACTATCCCCGGAAATGAAATCGGCAGCACTATGCGAAGGAACACTCCCCAGGCGCTGAGTCCATCCACAAGTCCTGCCTCTTCCAGTTCAAGGGGGATTGTACTGAATTGATCCCGCATGATCCAGATAACGATCGGCAGGACCATCAGGGCATACAGCATGATCAAGCCTGTTGTTGTATCCAGCAGTGCCAACTCTCTGTAAAGCACCAGAAAAGGCAGAGCCAGTACCACCGGAGGAAGGATCATCTGGGAAAGAAAGAAGAATGAGATGTCAGAATTTTTTACAAAACCAAGCTTATATTCAAAGCGGCTCAGGCCATAGGCCGCAAGTGATCCCAGGATTACTGCAAGTGTTGAGGCGCTGACGGAGGTGATTGCGCTGTTCACAAATCTTTTCAGGAATTCATCCCGTACTGTTGAAATTTCAAAGATTGTTTCCGGAGATAAACCAAGCGAGCGCAAACCTATCCATTTTGGAATGAAATCAATCCATGGAATCAAGTGACCCTGCGTAACATTGACCGCGGTTTTAAATGTTGTGGTGACTGTCCAGAATATAGGGAACAGGCAGATGAATGCCCAGAACAGCAATCCCCCGTAAATCAGTACACGATAAATAATAATATTCACTCCCCGAAATGATTCATTCACGGCTTCTCATAACTTAAACAGGTTTTATTCATAACAACAGATTAATCAGCTATAACAGGCATGAGAGAATACTCATGTCACCTTCTGCATCCAGCGGTTAAGCTGTTTCAGCAGGAGTGTCATCAGGATAATAATTATAATCAGGTAAACAACGGCCATCATTGTTCCGTATCCCACATTAGAACGGTCCCTGTATTCCCGGAAAATGAAACTGGTGACGGTATCCGTAGTTCCTCCTGGACCTCCGGAAGTAACATTGATCACGATGTCTGCCAGTTTTAATTTAAAAATAATCCGGATTACAGTTGTCGTTATGCTGACGGGCAGCATAAGCGGGAAGGTGATTTTCCAGAAATGCTGCCAGCCTGTTGCTCCGTCAATTTTTGCTGCTTCATTTACTTCCTTTGAAAGTGCCTGAAGTCCTGCCAGCAGCATGATCATCATAAAAGGTATGAAGGTCCACGCATCCAGGATCATCAGGCTTATTCTTGCGATTTCAGTGGAAGAAAAAAACGCGGGTGTTTCCCAGCCGAGTTGACGTGCAAGTGCGGCGGCTGGTCCGAAGCGGTATTCCATCAGTGACTTACCGATCATCCAGCTGACTGCTACAGGACTAAGCATCAGCGGCAGCAGGAACACCACTCGAAAAAATTTCCTTGCGACAATCTGGGCATTCAGCAGCAGTGCCAGACCGAATGCAATGGCATATTCAACCACTATTGCCAGCAGGTAATAAACCATATTCAGCAAAGAATTCCAGTAATACGCATCACCCAACAGTGCCCTGAAATTGTCCAGTCCACTGAACTTCTGACCCTCAAACGCACTTAGGTTCCAGTCGTGTAGTGAAATGTAAACACTGAATATCAGTGGAAAAATCACCATTGCAATGGTGAACAGAAATGCGGGCAGCACAAAAAGCACACGCTGGCCTCTTTCACCTTTTATGAGAAGTACTCCCCAGCAAAGGGCTGCTGACCAAAGCAGATACATGTATAGAATTGGTCTCCAATTCTCGAAGCCGAAAGTGATGCTGTCTGACTTGTATAAAAGCTGGATCAGGAACAATGCTGCTAATAAAACACTTGTGATGAGGATAATCGACCGTCCAAGCACCTTGCGTTGAACAGGAATGTGATCCGTGCCGACGTAATTAAATGGCATCTACAATTAATACTTGGAAGAAAATTGAATAAGCTGATTCAGCGGATTTGGTTGAGCTGTTTAATCCATGTGAATCAAAACGGATAGAGTAAGACTGGCGGTTTTTGATTCATTCCGCCAGTCAAACTTTTTGCCAGCTTTAACTTCTTATGACAAGCCAAGTGAGGCTCGGTACAGTTGAAGCTGTTTTTTCCTGCCAATTTGATCAGTAAGTTTCTCCCAGGCAGCCGCGATGTTATCGGCTCCGGACTGGGCATCATGCTTACCGGCAAAGATTTTTGACAACTCATCCTCAGCAACACTGTAATATTGAAAAATCCCCGGGATTCGAGGTTCAATTGCAGCGTTTGGATGATTATAGGAATTTGCTTCAGATTCCAGGTAGGACTTGATAAATGCCCTGTCGTATCCGGCAGCAACCCATTCATTAATATTGAAGTGGCTGTTGCGATAAGGCTGGAATCCGGACGGATAAGCTGAAGCCCAGAGGGAGATGTCTTTACCTCCGATATGAGCAGCAGCGCTCCAGGCAGCTTTACGCTTTTTGGAATTGCCGTCCACCCGAGCCATTACATACACGCCCCAGCCGATGTAAGCCATGTTCGGCGCGTAATTCGGACCACTTGACAATGTATCCCACCTGCCGGTTTTTGAATTATAGACATCGTCTGAGCCAGGCAGGATATCGAAGCCTACGACATCACCTACAACTGAACCGTCGCTGGTTTTTGCCATGGAACCTACGTCTCCCCACCATGAAAGCATTGAGCCTGTTCCGGCCAGGAACTGCTGAAACGCAGTAGTTCCCGGATCAGCATTCAACTGGTTTGCGGGTTGAGACGGCAGCACATCAATCACATCCTGAATAGCACGTACCCAGGCCGGATTATTAACTCTTGGTTTCATCGTGTCAGCGTCAAACAGCCAGGCTGGATCATCCGGATGCTTGGCGTAGGCGGTGGCGCGGCTGGCCAGAAAATAAAAACCGAATCCACCCCAGCCTTTGCATGGATCTAGATACCCGTAAGCATCTCCGCCAAAGGTCGGATCCTTCTTGCCTTTGAGGAACTTACTTACTTCCTGCACCTGCTGCCATGTTTTCGGCACACCCCATTCACCTTTGTGTCCTTCCGACTTCCATGCAGCTGCTAACCCTGAGTCCTTGAAATAGTCTGCACGATAATTGAAATTGTGACAGTCTCCATCAATTGAAATTCGGTAGGTCTTACCGTTCCATGTACCGACCGGGGCTTTCAGGTAACCAACATAATCATCCATGTCAATTTGATCCTTAACCCAGTCAGGCATTTCGGAAGCCAGGCCCTTGCCGCAGACATCACCTTCAAATGGCGCACCCATTTCCAGAATGTCAAAATCCACTGTACCAGTGGCGATGGATTGCTGGAGGCGGGCATTATAATCAGCCTGTGCAAGGTCAATCCATTTAATTTTTGCTCCAGTGTACTTCTCCCAGGGCTTGAGGAAACCCCGGAACAGGAAGTTGTGGAGATTCTGGTTATTCAATCCCATGAAAGTTAATTCAACTCCATTGAATTCTCCTTTTGAGACGCGTGCCTTTGTAGGCTCAAGGCACATTGCGCCGACTTTCTGCCAGTCTGAATCCGTAGGCGAACCCTTACCAACTCCCGGAATTTTCAGGATATCACGCCTGACATTGCCTGCGGCAGAGGCACTGTTACTGAACATGCTGATTCCTGTGCCGGAACCGGCGGCAATTACGCTCGCGCCGGCAACCGTCGTTGAGGCCTTCTTAACAAATTGACGACGGTTCATTTTTACTTTTTTGGACATAAGCTTCTCCATTGTTTATATTTACGAGCACATCAATATACGACTGCGCTTATGACATGAAATCATAGGTGGCGTCAAATAAGTGCTCAACAATGTTCCTGCGAATTTCACAGAAACGTAAATCCAACCGCCAGGCGATTGGGAATAAACTGCCAAACCGGCAGTACAAGACTTGCTGAATAATTTTACTTTGCACTCACAAAAATACATTAAATCAAAAATTTACCTTTTTCAATCATCTTTTCACCATCCAGATAAAGTACACCCTGGTGTCTTAAATCTTTGATCAGATCCCAATGGAAGGCGGATTGATTCACACCACCGCATTCAGGATATGCTCTTCCAAGTGCGATATGAGCTGTCCCCCCGATTTTCTCATCAAACAGCAGATCATAGCAGTAACGGCTGATTCCGTAATTGGTGCCTACCCCGAATTCACCAATGCGCTTCGCGCCTTCATCCATCTCAATCAGTTTATGCAGCAGATCCTGATTCTTATCTGCGTGTGCTTCCACAACTTCTCCTCCAGAAAAACGCAGACGGATTCCCTCTACAAACTGTCCGGCGAAGACTGCGGGAAATTCAAAGGAAATATGACCTTCAGCGCTGTCGTCAATGGGGGCAGTGTAAATTTCACCTCCCGGCATGTTTATATGACCGTCGTCAATAAGGTACTTGCGTCCATTTGTAGTTAAACTCAAATCGGTGTCCTCGCTTTTTATTCTTACTCTTTCCGATGATTGCAGCACCTTTTGTATTTCCATATAACGAGCACCTTCTTCCTTCCAGTCAAGGAGTGTGGCATTGAAGAAGAACTCCATCATCTCATCAGTACTCATGCCGGCCTGCTGGGCGAACGCGGCATTTGGCACTCGAACCAGCACCCAGCGGGTCAGTTCTGTTCTTAAAGCAGAAACTTTTCCCAGCGACTTGCGAAAAGCAGTAATCCGATCAGCTTCAATTCCATGCAGTTCATGGGGATTGCTTGCTCCTCGCAGTCCTATATAAACATCTGCCCAGCACATCCCTTTTTCCTGCAGTTCATGTGCGTTGTCGAAATGACCTGGGTCTCCCTCCTTCATCAGGTCACGCTGCAGCAAAGTGGACTGAAATTCAATATGCGGATGCGCGCCGACTCTGACAGCCTCTGCATGAACTGCCCTTGCTAACGGCCAGGTGTCAGTTTCCATCATTGTGATCAAAACACGGTCACCGGGAACAGTCTCAGTTGAGTAATTGACCAGTATGTCTGCCAGTTGCTGCCAACGAGGATCATTCATGTCTTGTACGGTTTAATCATCTGATTGATTCTACTTTGTCCATAAATTTTCGTACTCTGTCCGGATCAACTGAATCCCAGGTGTCACCGTTATGTTTCAGATGTGAACCAATCACGCATCCGTCTGTCATAGCAAATAAATCATTCACACTGTCAATGGTCACTCCGGTGTTTGCAAGCAGGGGAGTGTCGGGAATTGCTTCCCTTACTTTCCTCAATTCTGACTGATCAACACTCATTCCAGTCATTATGCCTGAAACACAAACCACATCTGCTTTAGAAGAGAACACCGCGCTTTTTGCCTTGATTTCCAAAGGTCTGTTATCCAGTGAAGTTGCAAACTCAGCATTGATGTTAAAAAGCATTTGCAGGTCTGAGCGACCATTTGAAGAACGTATTCTTGCCGCGCCAGCACAATCCGGAGCCCATAGCCCCATATCTGAGGCATACAGTCCTGTGTATATTTCCCTTGCAAAACTGGCTTCGGTGGCTACAGCCAGTGCAATTGTTGCAACAGGATCCCACAAGTAATTCACACCGAATGGCACCTTTATCATTGATTTTACCTGTCCTACAACTGCGGCTAGTGCGGCTAATCCTTCTGGGGGTGCCTTAAGCACATAAGGGCGGTCAAACTCGTTTCCGAACATTACTGCATCCACTCCGCCTGACTGAAGCGCTTCCAGGTCATCGACCACCGCGTCCACAATCCGGCTCATCCCTGCGTCTGCATTGTAATCCGGGGAGCCCGGTAAAGCAGGTACATGGACCATTGCCACCACAGTTTTTTTATCGAGAGATATAACAGGATCAATCATTAAAACTCCATTTCTTCTGCAAATTCTTTTTTGTTTTTATCCGCAATGAATACCTTAACACCCATTTCCTTAATCTTCTGCACGAATGAGGAATCAGATTTTGAATCAGTAATCAAAATGTCAATCTTTTCCAATGGAATCACTTTAGTAAGTGTTACAGCTCCCAACTTTGCCGCGTCTGCCAGTACAATCGTTTTTCTACAGTTTTCGAGAATACATTTCTTTACCTGGGCGTCTTCCATGTTGTATTCTGTCAGTCCTGCCTCAAGGTCAACTCCGCCTGCACCAATGAAGGCCAGGTCAACATTAAAGCCTTTTATCGTCTGCTCAGAAATTGGTCCAACAAGCGACATTTCGCCAACTCTGACAATGCCTCCTGAGACAATAGTTTTTATTGCTGAATTTACCGAAAGCTCGATTGCATGTTCCAGACTTGGGGTTATAACTGTCAGGTTCTTACGTTTTTTCAGCAGCAGAGCAAGCTCTCTTGTTGTTGATCCTACATCCAGTATAAGTGTATTACCCTTTGTGATAAAATCATTGGCCAGCTGAGCTATTGCCTGCTTTGCCTTATTTCTGAATCCTTTTCGTGAAAAATATGGAGGCTCATAACTGGTGCTGGTATTACTGACTGCTCCTCCGTGAACTCTTAACAACAGTCCGCTTTTCGCAAGTTCATCCAGATCACGAGTGATAGTCATTCGTGATTTATCCAGTTTTTCAGCAAGTTCAGTGATCCTGATCCCACCGTCCTTTTTAAGAGTATCAAGGATCAGGCGCTTGCGGCTTTTAGCAGGTAAATGTTGCATAATGTGAGAAATCTAAACATATTTTGTTTAATTGTCAAATAAAAAAACAAAAATATTAATAAATTATTTTAATAACTACGGAATGGTGGCAGAATTTCTGTGTAATCAGAGGGTATTATACAAACAGATAACAGGGTGCAATGAGTAATACCTGTTTAATAATTGAGGAGAGAAAGTTTAACTTAGGATTAAAGCTGCAAAAACTTCCGTGTAAAGAGAAATATTAACAGAAATTTTTTTGGTGCTTTGATCAGTCTGCAAGATTTTTACGGATATTTCTTAATTCGCTGTAACTTGTTTTGTACGATTCGTAAAATGGCTGGTATTCAGCATTAGTCTGAGCATTGGGCTCAATTACACGTTCAACCTGTACCATTTTTTCGACTGCTGAAGGAATGTCCTGGTAGAATCCTGCACCTACCGCGGACAGAATTGCGCATCCAAGCAAAGGTGCATCGGGGTTTTTGGTCAGTGTTATGGGTAGGTTTGAAACGTCAGAATGTGTCTGTAACCAGAGCTCGGAGCGTGTTGCTCCTCCTGAAATAACAACATTTTCCGGGTAGAATCCGTTATTACGCATTGATTCAAAAATCAATTCACTGCCGAAGGCTACTCCTTCGATTGCCGCACGGAAAATGTGTTCTCTGCCATGTTTAAGACTTAGACCGTGAACCGCGCCGCGTGACCTTGGATCGGTATGTGGAGTACGGTTACCCTGAAAATGTTCCTGAACTATCAAACCCTCTGATCCGGGGGGCAGTTTCAATGCGTCTCGATTGAGTGCAGTATAATCAGATTCACCAAAAAGATTCTTGAGCCAGTTTATAACGGAACCTGTAGAAGTCTGGCCTCCTTCCACAGTGTGAAGTCCGGGAAGCAGGGCATCAGCGTATGTCCCCCAAATACCTTCACCATGAAAAGCCTTTTCGCTTAATCCTAGTTGCAGATGAGATGAACCTGTGATCAAAGCAAGGCTTCCGGGCTTAACTACACCAAGACCTATCATACCAATCTGTGCGTCGGCCCCTCCCTGAACCACTGGAAGACCTGAATTTAATCCAAGGTGTTCTGCCGCAGCCAAGGGAACATTGCTTTTCGTGTTAATTTTTTCATCAGTATTATCATAATGCCAGCGTGTTGAGACATTGTTTATGCTGGAAACAAGTCGGCCTGTAAGCTGAAAATTAAGATAATCCTGGTACTCACAGATAGTGGAGGCCTGATCATATATCCGGGGTTCGTTCTGTTTCATCCAAAGTGCTTTTGGAATCATCCATTCCGCGGAAACAGGCCCTTTCCCGTTACTGTTTACACGCAAGGCTGAATCGCCTGTGTCAACTACCTGCTCCGCTTGGTTCGCGCTGCGGACGTCCATCCAGATTAAGGCAGGCCGTAGATGTTCCCCGAAATTGTCGAGGGCCACAACACTGCAGCATGTGGTGTCAACTGTCATCGCTGAAATATGTTCCGGACTTATCCCTGACTCCTTAACTGCTTTTCGGACTGAACCGGCAAGCGCCTTCCACCAGTCTCGTGGAACCTGTTCAGCCCATCCTGGAGCAGGGAACCTGGTGGAATAATTTGTTGATGCGTATGCCAGAGGATTTCCTGAGATGTCAAACACTCCCGCACGGATGCTTTCAGTACCGCCGTCCACCCCAATCAGGTAATTCTTACTCATTGCCATTTATCATGATCATGACCTACTGCACGGTCGAAATGAGTATAACCGCCATCCACAAAAATGTGCTGTCCGGTGGTATGCGAGGATTTGTCCGAGGCCAGGAAAACGATGGTCTGGGCAATTTCCTCCGGAGTGGTAAGTCTCCGGGAGAGAGGGACGAGATTGCTGATAGCCTTCCGGAGGGCTTCAGGATTTTGCTGTGATTGGAAGAATTCCTCGTACTGATCAGTCTGGCATTCAGCAGGCATCACACAATTAACCCTGATATTTTCCGGTGCCAAAGCCACCGCCCATTCACGAGTAAGAGCACTTATCGCGCCTTTAGCCGCGGCATAAGCTGAAGTATGTCCCTGTCCTGTTTCTGAAACCTTGGAGCCAAGGTTAACCAGGCATCCCGGTCTTTTTCGCAGATGGGGCAGGGAATAATGTGTCATGGCGTAAACATGCAGGAGATTTGTTTGCACCGAAATCATAAACTCTTCTGGAGGAGTTTCAAGGCCCAGTCCGTCATTGAATCCGGCGTTATTAACCAGCACATCAATTCCTCCGAAACAGGAAACTGTCTGCTCCACCGACTTTTTGCATGCTTCCGGGGAAGTTAGATCTGCCTCTATAAAGCGGACTCTGGAGTCTGAAGACTTTGCCAGCGCCTGTCCGGATGTTTTATCACGATCAACAAATGCTACAAGGCAGCCTTCTGCCAAAAACGCCTTCACTGCGGCGGCTCCGATACCCTTTGCTCCACCGGTGATCAGCACTACTTTATCAGTCAGTCCTAACTCCATTTCTCAGTGTTCAGTAAACTTTCAAGGAAAGCATGCCGGAGCAGCTAAACAACTTTTCCGTCCGGACCAAGCACGCCTTTTTTAATCATGAAACAGCCGTAGGGGCGACGTTCTGATGTGGCAAGCACCGCGTAGGTGTTGCGGGACTCTGCATAGAATTCATGGCGTTCAACCGATTCCATTTTCCATTCACGATCTGAGTATTCCAGCGCAATCTTATGCAGATCAGTATGTACTTCAAGAATTGTTTCAGGTTCTCCCACAACCTCCATGTACTGTAAAGGAGCATCAACAAAACTGTCCAGAGGGAAAACTGAAAAAATTGCGCGTGCAGCTTCCGGAATGTCTGCTCCGTCAAGCCGTAAAAGCTGGCCATGTACTGTGGTAGCTGCTACAGAATCGGCAGGGAAATTGGAATCAACAATGGTTAGCACGTCACCGTGCCCCATGGCACGCAGTACGTAAAGCAATTCTGGTGTGAGTAAGGGATCAAGATTTTTCAGCATGGCAATTTATTTGTTAAAGGTTTCAGTTCAATGGATTCTAAAATAAAATGACTATGAAATTACTCAAGATTATAAAGACGCTTCGCATTTAAGTGAAACAATTTTTCCTGCAGCAGCACAGGACGATTTGACACAATTTCACGCAGCGCGGTTACCCACTCTGAGAGGCTCGCCCCAAGTGTACATACGGGCCAGTCGCCCCCGAAAACCACATGATCTTCACCAAATGCATCAAGGCAGGCATTGACTGCAGGCTCCAAAGTTTCAGCGTTCCAACCCGGTTTGGCACGGGAAACAATTCCGGAAATTTTGCAAAAGACATTCTCCAGCCTCCCCAGTTCGCGGATTCCGTTTTGCCAGTTTTCCCTTGAATGAACATAGGTGGAATCAGTGTTTTTGGTGTCCTGTTTGTACTGGCCGTTCACAACATAAGGATCTGCGTTTCCGCAATGATCCAGTACAAATGTTGTTTCCGGAATCTTCCGGCAAAGCTCTACCGCATCCTCAAGTTCAGCAGGGCGTACGCAGATATCAAACAGCAGTCCTCGCTTTTCCAGTTCACGAATTCCCTGCATGAATTCCGGAGTAAGGCAGTATTTTGGTGGCTGTTCCTGAGTGTGAAGTACCTGCCGTACTCCTTTGATGAATTGATTCCCTGAATTATTTTCCAGGAATTCAGAAAATCCGGGATCTCCGGGATTCACGGAAATGACCATTCCCTGCATTATGTTTCCTTCTGTCTCACAGTGCTGGGTCATGTCTTCAATTTCCTGTTGCTTGTTGTCCGGATGCGCGTCAACCTCCATGTAAACGGTGCCTGTAATGCCGGAATCTTCTGCTGCTTTGAGATAATCTGCAGGCAGGAAATCGTGGTTCAAAACGGGGACATTTACCAACCATGGCAGGTTAATCCTCTGCAGGTCCCAGAGGTGCTGGTGTGTGTCAATGATTTCAATCATATCTCAGCGTTTAGTTGATTATTTATTCTGCATCAGAATTCAGCAAGCTAACACATAGAATAAAAAATCAAAAGTTTTTTGACATGCTTGAGACAAAATTTTTTTTGACACGAAATCACTGAAAATCTTTTATCAATACGAGTTACGCTGCTGCAGGATGTTGTTCCTGCTTTTTTGGGTGAGAGGGGAAACACTGTGAAGCAGGAAATTTTCGTATGATTCACGGTCAATGAGGCTCCAGATATATCCCGGAAGGACAATTATCAGAAAAAGCAGAGAAATCAGCAGCAATGCCTTCAACAGACCATACATAACAGGAGTAAGACTAAGGAGGGATAAACCGGGGGGAATGCCTCCCCAGGGAGGGGAGGCAGAGAAGAAAATAATTTACTGTAGAGTGACAGTGGCGTTGTCAGATTCATATTGTTTATCTACAGGATCCCAAACCCAAAGCTTGGCGCTGGATGAGTTGTCCCAGGCGTCCGAGGTGTAGTTATCATGACTGCGCTCAATTACCCCAATCACTGTTTCAGGCGCAGTATTTGGATTCGAGGAATTATCCTTGACTATCACATAGCTTCCGGCGCTGACCGCGGATGAATTATCAAGGGTCGCCGTGTTGGCGCTCGAGGAGTATGAAGATTGTTTGTATACTGTAAGATTGTCAGGCTCGGTACTTGGATATGTACTGAACGATCCACCGTCCATATTCTGCTTGACGTAGGTTATGCCGGTCTTGTTCCAGCTTCCTTCGTAAATCCATGTATGGTTGTCCACCATGTTGGAGCGGTTATCAAGAGCATAAGTATAGTCTGAATATGTTCCGCTAATATACACTCCGCTGTCATCCGATTTACCGTCCGCGTAGTATACAACAGCATTTGTTTTTGACTGACCTGCATTAGCATGACCGGTGGGGAATACACCTTTGCCGGTAATTGAGAGGTTGATCTTGATTACCGCGCAGGTACCGGTGGTATTATCAGACTCGGTACTGTTACAGTTCTTCATGGTGACGGTATAATTGTTGGTGTTGTTGTCTGTGCCTCCGCTTTGAGAGGTCACTTGTTCCTGTTCCGTCACACGGTAAGTCGAGCGATTATCGGTTGGATTATAGGTAAACACACCTTTTGTGTTTTTGCCTGTATCTTCAAATCCTACCGCAATCACATTGGATGTCTTGTTCCAGAGATAGGTACTTACTCCGGAACTGTTTGTGATATTGTCGCAGGCAGTTGCCACCTGAAGCTTGTAATCATAATCACTGTCAGAGGATGTGTTGTATACATAAGCCAATGAAATTTTTGTTCCGGATTTGCTTGTCCAGTCCGAATAGGCGCTGGAGTCAATGCCCAGTTGTGTGGCCATGGCTTTCATTGATTCATACATGGCTGAAGTAAACTCTATACTTTTTGTATCATCGCAAGTACTGGAAGTACTGAATGATTTTTCGTTTGTAATAAGATAATCAATCAAATTCAGGTACACATCACCCATCATGATGCTGTTGCCCAGCAGTTCAGTTGCATTAGCCAGTTTTTCACATCCGACTGCGACTTTGTTATTAGGAATTTCAGATTCATCTGTTTGAGTGACGTTTTGACAAGGACCTGAACTGGCATACGCGTCTGCAGAACGACCGCCGGAAGTTCTTGATGAAGAAGTCTTGATAGTGCTGGCTGAAAGTCCGCCGGGCACTGATACAGAAAGACTGGATGGTGTGGATGAACGGCTGTAGGTAGAACTGCTGCTGGTTGTGCTTGAGGTACTGCTGCTCGAACTGCTGCTACTGCTGCTGTCTTCTTTTTTCGCGCAAGCGCCAATAACAAGAACAGCGCTCAGGAAAAATGTGAAATAAATATACTTCATAATGCCTCCTAATTAGTTAGGTGTTATTCATCAACTGCTAAGAGCAAAAACACGCTGCAGCAAGAATAACAGAATCACAATGACAAAAATGGGTGATAACCTGCCGCCTCGGGGTTCTGTCGCTTACAATCGAGGTGATTGAATCAGCTTGTTGCTGAATTGTGTGAAGCAAGAAAATCTTTGCTTCAGAAAAAGGCTAGACATTAATATTGCAAAAAGCAAATCTAAAAATTACAAAAATTGGAAAAGTTTCAGTATGCTTTCAATTTTATTCATTATTCCTGAGTTTTGAAGTTATCCCAAATGTTTAGAACCACATCGGAATTTTGCAGTTGAAATCTCACTCAGGTACTTATACTTCCCGTTTTGTTTGAATCATTGTCAGAATTTTTTTGATAAGCAAAGGAAAAATGCCCAGCAATAGAAATGATATGATCAAGGTTGGTGAAAAGATTTCATCAATTGAGTTTATTTTCCCAAGTTCTGAACCGGCGTTGACATAAACCAGTGTTCCCGGGAGCATTCCTAATTGACTTACCCAGAAAAAAGTCAAAGTCCGGATTGGAGTTAATCCCATTCCCAGATTGATCACAAAAAAAGGAACTACAGGCATCAGACGCAGCGAAAATAAATAATAACCTCCTTCATTCCGGATGCCTGAATTGATTGTTTTCAGCTGCGCAGAAAAACGATTCTGTACCCAGTCACGGAGCAAAAACCGGGCAATCAGCATGGCCAGTGTGGCACCTGTCGTGCTGGCAAAAGAAACCAGCAGTGTTCCTGAAAACAACCCAAATAAAACCCCACCAGCCAATGTGAGTACTGTGGCTCCCGGAATAGAAAGAGCAGTGCTGAAAACATAAATAATAAAATAAGCACTCAATACCAGAATTGGATTGTGTGAATAATATGAAGCGAATATTGATTTGGAGGCCTGAAGAAATTCAAGTGTCAGGTAGTGCTGCAAATCAAACGCAAAGAATAGAGCAGCAATGCAGGCAACAGTGCCTGCCAGCAGTATTTTTTTGATTTGCATCCTCTATGTGGGATGGTTGTAAGAATTATTTTATTGAAGTAACGCTTGTTTAATGCGTTTCCTGGATTCCTCAGGTAAGCCTGCCTGGTCTTGCGAAGAAGCCCCTTCCAATCCGAGAAAAATATCTCTCAAAGACCTCATCTGTTGTCCGAATTCGGCACAACTTCGGCACATCATCATATGTACCTGAAGAAGAATGCGTTGTGTCGGAGAAAGAGATACATCCATTTTTTCAGATAATAGCGAAGCGGTTTCCTCACAAGTGATCATTAATTTCAAAGTTCCTCCTTGATTTTTTGAGCAGTCAGCATTAAAGCATTCTCAATGCGCTGAGATTGTTGTCGTGTGGGCACATAAAATCTTACAAACTAATTTAATATTTATCTTTGAAAAGAGAAGGAAAGCCGTGTTTTATAAAACAGTCCCTCAGCTGCATGCGTACACGATACATAATTACGCTGAAATTAGTTGGATTAATATTCAAGTTCTCGCATATGAATTCAGTTGATTTATTTTCAAGATCTCTTATTACAAAAACTTGTCTGAAACGCTCTTGAAGATTATCCAGACATTCACGGAGAGTAAGGCGCAATTCCTTATTTTCCAAAATCTCTTCAGGATTTAACCTGATCGATTCAGCATCCTGAACCATTTCCGAAGACTCTTCGGCGGCCTTAGCAGCCATTGTTATGTCTTCCGGAATGTCTTCAATAGATTCAGGTTTTTTCTTGCGGTAATAATCTATTAATTTATGCCTTAAAATACTTATCAGCCATGTCTTTACGGAAGATTCTCGTCTGAAACTTTGCCAGTCCTTTAAGACTGAGGTGAATGTTGATTGTACCAAATCCTCAGCAACCTCATGGCTGTTCACCCGCCAGCGTGCATAACGGTAAAGCACATCACCATGTTCCTCCACCAGTTGAGATACTTCTTCCAATGGTGCTTTCTGTTCTGACATACGTTCCCCATTTCTTCATCAAATTTCAGTTTTTTCAGGAAAGCAGGGACATTAATATCATGCCTCACAATAATAATCAAGAATAATTAATTAGTTGATGCTTAAAAAAGGTTTTTATGAAAATCAGACAAAGTGGTCTATAAATTTCCAGCAAATCCAGTTGAAAGTGTTTTGTAAATGAAGTTTAAAAATAATTGAACACTAAGCAGGGTCCATTTTCTTAAGTAATTGGCAGCAGATATGAGAGTTACGTTCATCTACAAATGCTATTTTCTGCATGAGTATATTTGCGTATTTTATTGTTTTTTTTGTAAGAAATTGAGAACTCACACGACAACAATGATAAGCTTGTGAAAATAGTTTCCAAGCTTGCTCATAATCCATGGATTCCGATTCAGAGGAGGTATGTATGAAACAGGGAAGTGATTTAAAATTTACCTATTTCATTGCTATTTCTGCTATAGCTTTAGCAGTAATGATGCTGTCTTATTTTTATCTTGTTTGAATATTTATAAGATATAAATATTTATGATTGACATACAATGAGAATTAACAGTTTGACAAAAAAACAAAAAGATCATTTACAAACGGACATAAGTTAAGTTTTGAGCAAATTTTCTTAAAAATATATTGACAGTTTTTTTGATGATGTTATCTTGCGTATAAATTCGTATGATCTAAGAATGAATAACCTTTTTGCCCAAAAACGAAAATGAAAAACTTTCTTACATCCATCATTTTGCTTCTTTTCCTGGCCTCTCCATTGTTTGGTCAATCTGCTGAAGATAAAAGATTTGCTTTCAGAACATCTATCTTTGCACATGCCTTGACATATAATATGGACAAACAAAATGCCGTTGGACTGCATCTTGG
>LULL01000238.1_pt1 | contig 21010 bp, 19 predicted proteins | sample 728161 | NCBI WGS metagenome assembly LULL01 (sample SAMN03860290, study PRJNA289734) | marine metagenome | biome: seawater column; feature: ocean; material: water; isolation source: Red Sea water column Station 149 - depth 500m | place: Saudi Arabia: Red Sea | collected 2011-10-15 | depth 500 m
GTTCTCTGGCTAAGTATGGGGAACTTATTGATGAGTTTGTGGAGTTTGATAATAAACCTTAGATTTTTAAAACTCAAAAATTAAGGTGTCATAAGCAAAAATATATTCAAAACTTATGTAGAAGTTAATGGCGTTTTTAAACAAGAAATTAAGGAAGTTAAGCTTGGAAATGAGTTATTTATTTTTGATCAAGAGTATGATACCGGTGATGATCATATAGGAATTAGGTTGAGTCGTTCGCTAGCTATAAAATCTCAAGATGCAAAAATGGTATATGGTGTAGTTGCAATTCCTTCAAAATATAATATTGAAGAAGTTACATTTTTGAATTTAAAAAAAGCAAAGTTTTCAGGTGAGCATAAGTCTTATTTAGACGCAATAAGAAATAGTAAAGGAATTATTCCTGAGAAAACAGCTAAATACATGGTTGCAAATACAGACTCACTTTCTATTTATGAAGATACTAGTAAGTCATCAAGATTTGCAATAATTAGAAGATTAACGGTAAAGAGTATTTGCTTGCTGATTTTGGGTTTTCTGTACAAAGAGAAGGTTGGGTAGAGGAAGTTGATGTGGGATATTTTTTAATAAATTTAGAAGAAGGAAAGGGGTACTTACCCATGCATTTAAGAGAAGAGAAATGATTATGAAGAAATTATTGACAATGATACTTATTTTAAGTTCTACAAATTCTTTTTCTTTTTCACAAGAGTTTGAGTTTAAGAATTTAAAAGATAAGACACTGAAAGTGAATTTGAAACTTATGGCCGGGAGATTGGGGAAAATCGAGAACACAGAGATGGTTTATGGCAACAAATTTTGTATAAAACCTATAAAATTTAAAGCAAGGCAAGTACAGCTCCTGCATAAGACTCTCACAGACAAGTATGCATGTAAGAAAATATTCGATAATATTGTGCAAGAAAAAAAGAGCAGTGTTTTTAAATGTTCTTTTGATAGAGGTAGTGAGAGGATTGATGAAATAGTTGATTTTGAGAATGATAAATAGAAAAGGTTCATTGGCCAATTCTTATTTTAATTTTTCCTTTTTTATCAAGCATTTACACCTTTACAAGACACGTTAAATTATTAGATAATACCATTTATAAGAACCCGATTAAATCTCACAAGGATGTGGAGAATGGATGGTGTTAGGATGATGGATCGAATTTCAAAAAAACTGGTACAGTTTTATCAAGCTTCTTTTGTAGTTATTATACTTTGTATTTTAGGGGTGACCCTTTATTTTTGGAAACTTGGCTTTATTGATGGAAGTCGGACTAAGGAATTGCATCAGGCCAGTTTTATCATGAATAGTTATGAGAATGATGGGCGCTTTAAAGAGCTTAAGGATTTAGTTCGTGCTCAAAATCCAAAACTTGCGATCAAGAAAACAGAGGATATTGAGGGGGAGCTTGAAAAAATTCACGCTCAAGTTGAGCTGCCAGAGTTTGAAGAGTTGAAGGGAGATATTCAAAAGTTAAAGACTTCAGCTGCTAATCTTATTTCGTTTTCAAAGGTTTCTAAGGTTATTAGTGTTTTTAATACTAAGATGAATCGCTTTTATGAGTATGTGAAGGATAATAATTGGAGGACGTTGACTCGTTTGAGTGATCGAGTTTTTAGCCAGACAAATGGACATATTAATCAAGATAAGTTGGGTGTTTTGGTAAAGAACTTGTGGCGAGATTTTGAGTCGATGCAAAAGATTACTGAGAATTCAGTGTTGGAGAGAAAGGATAAAGCTGAAATTATTAGTCGAATTTCAAATCTTAAAGTTGAAATTAAGATGTTAAAAAAATATGTTGATGAGCGGAATTTTTATTATAAGCTTCATCAGGACACACAGAATTTGATGCGTGCTTGGTTGGATAAGGTGGCACCTGAACTTACCTTGCAAAAGCTTAAGACAGAGAAGATTGGGCGCTATTATGTGCTTGGCCTCTTGGGAATCTTATTTTTAACTCTTTGTGCTTTTGTTTTTAGCTTCTTGATTAATAAAATCTTTGTGGCCAAGGGACAAAAAGAAATTGAAAATGAGTTTGAGGCTTATGTTGGGGAGGTTTTGTTGGAGGGGAAGGCCTTAGATGAAACTTATTCTAAGGATTTTCAAAAATTTTCAAGTAAGATGTCGGCATATTTTCATAAGCGGATGAGCTTTGGTTCTATTTTTCAAGATGCTTTACCGTTGTCTTCGGTTTTATTGGATAAAAATTTGAAAGTGATTTGGGCGAATAAACACTTTTGTGAAGATTGGGATGTTTCAGAGGAAGAAATTAATAAAGATTATATGAGTTGGGATTTTTTAAGTAAGCTTACAAATATTGGGGATGATGATCCAGTTTTAGAAGCTTTAAAGAATCATGTGGCGGGTATTTATCAGGTGCAAGTTAAGGCCAATGACGAAGCTTCGGTTCGACCGTACGAGATGTTTGTCTCACCGACAAAATATCAAGGTGAGACGAGAATTATGTTGTTCTTTTATGATTTGACTAATATTGAGCAGACAATTCAAGATCAAGCTAAAAGTTTGGTGACACCTGTAAGGCGCAGTCTCAGTCGTTTAGTTGAAGGTGAGGAGATTGAAAATGAAGATCTTATGCGCGAGTTTAAAATTGCAGATATAGAAGATGTTTATCAATCGTTTGTGGACTTAGATCAACATTTTCGTGGCAGAAGAGAAAACTTTTTGGATGAGATTGAATCTTTAAATGAAAGGTTAGAAAACTTTAAATCTTTATCTGAAATGCTTAATTCTCAGATGCAGGAAGCACTTGGAAATACTAAAAAGTCTTTTGATGCTCTTAAGCAGTTTAAAAATGCTGTTATTTCTCTTTCGACTTATAGTAAGGAATTGGAGCGTAAAGGTCGACAAAGCATTGAAATATTAAATGTGAGTATGGGAAGTATCCGCTCAAGTGTTTCAAAAGTTGAAACTCTTAAAAATGTTTCTTATGAATTAAGTAGTGCTTTGCCGCGTTTTCAGGCGACAAAGGATGAGTTAAGACAAACGAAGAGTTTGATGTATGAATCTAAGGCGAAATTGGCCCATGAGATTTCTCAGTTAACATTACTTATTAAAAAATATCAAGATGTAGGAAGTTTAGAAAAACTCAATCGTGTTATTGATAAGGCCAATAATAGCCTTAATTATTTCAATGAACATGCTGATGAGCTGGACAAAAAAGTTGCGAGTTTAGAGTTGATTTTGAGTAAGGCCCAAATGGTTTCTGATAATGGACAACATCAGCTAGAAAAGGTGCATACTCAAGGGGAAAGACAGCAGCTAGAATTATGCGAAAATGAGGTTAAGAGTCTGAGTCGTCAATTGGATCAAACCCAGGAAAAAATTCAGATGACAGAGGAAGATGTGGTGGAGAATCTTCAGCATATTTTTCATTCAACCAAAGAGAATTTGCTGCTAACTTCCCGTAATCGGTCACAATCCCCCGAAGCGTCTGTTTAAGTTATAATAGACTTTACGCCTAAGGTTTGATATCACAACTGTAAGTTATGCATATCAAACTGGTGGGTCATGGTTTTAAGCGAAGCAAAGAAAGGACAGTGGTATATTATTGAAGAGGTTGATACAGCTTCTTCCCATGCAGGATCGCGCTATTATCAGCTAGGTATTATCGCAGGTGAAAAAGTGATGCTTAAGCGCTGTGCACCAATTTTTAAAGATCCCTTACTTATTCAAATTTCAGACTCACAATTAGCTTTAACTAAAGCAGAAGCTGCTTTAATAAAAATCAAAGCGTTAGGATCATAGTATGTCATTAGTGGGCTTAATTGGACTTCCGAATTCAGGAAAATCATCTATTTTTAATGAACTGACTAAAAATCGTCAACGAGTGGCCAATTTTCCGGGGATTACAGTTGAAAAAAAACTAGGAAAAATATCTGGATATGATTTTGATTTTAACTTAATTGATTTGCCTGGGGTTTATACCTTAGATGTTTCGACTTTAGATGAGAAAGTCACAAGAGATTATTTATTTAAAAAAGTTAATGATGAGCAGGCCAGCGTTTTTATTTTAGTCATTGATGCGACTAATTTAAAAAAATCAATTTATTTGGCGGCTCAACTTAATGAAATTGGACAAAAATTTGTTATTGCACTCAATATGGCCGACCTGGCAAAAAATCGTGGACAAGAAATTGATACAGAAGTTCTTTCAAAAAAATTAGGAGGAGCTCCGGTGATTCCTACAGTTGCTGTTCAAGGTAAAGGAATGCAAGAGCTTTTGCTGGCGGTAAAAAAATTATCGGCCCAAACAAATGAGACAGTAGAGCTTCCCAAAGATTATCAAAAGAAAATAAAAGCTCCGGCTTATATTAAAGAAAAATTAGATTTTGTAGATGAAGTGGTGAAAGCAGTTATTCTAAAAAAGATTAAAAAAGACGCTTTTACAGAAAAACTCGACTCGGTTGTTTTGCACCCTTTTTGGGGACCTCTTATTTTGGGAGTGACTTTAATCGCTATTTTTCAATTATTGTTTTCTTGGTCAGATCCGTTTATGGGAATGATTGAGAGCTTTTTTGAGTTTTTAAGTTTGCAAGTGACGACTATTTTGCCAGACGGTTATTTAAAATCGTTAATTGTTGATGGAGTCATTGCTGGTGTGGGAGGTATTTTAGTTTTTCTTCCTCATATTGTTTTTCTTTTTGTGATTATTTATTTTTTGGAGGACTTTGGTTATTTAGGACGGGCAGCGTTTCTTTTAGATTATATTATGCGCAAGGTCGGTTTACCTGGAAAGTCAGTTGTTCCGCTTCTTTCTTCTCATGCCTGTGCGATCCCTGGAATAATGTCGGCCCGAATCATTGAAAATCCTTTTCAGCGAATGCTGACAATTATGATTTCTCCCTTAACGACTTGTTCTGCTAGACTGCCCGTTTATACACTTTTAATTGCAGCGATTGTTCCCGATACAAAAGTTTTAGGCTTTTTAGGTTTGCCTGGGCTGGTTTTATTTGCACTTTATATGTTTGGTATTCTTTCGGCGTTTGCAGTGGCGTATATTGCAAGAAAGACTTATGCTCCCACTTCTCCGAGTTATTTAATGATGGAGCTTCCTCCTTATAGGACTCCGAGAATTGTTAATGTTTTAAGAGGCGCTTTGCAAAAAGGATGGATTTTTATTAAAAAAGCCGGAAGTATTATTCTAGTACTTTCAATGATTATTTGGGTTTTAGTTAGCTTTCCTAAAGCCCCTGACAATGCGCAACAGCCTCAGATTCATTATTCCTATGCGGCGACAATTGGAAAAACATTTGAACCTATTTTTAGCCCTTTAGGTTTTGATTGGAAAATTACCACCGCCTTAATTCCAAGCTTTGCTGCCAGAGAAGTTTTAGTTGCAGCTATGGGAACTGTCTTTGCTATAGAGGCGGAAGATGTAGAAGAGGAAGCTTTTATTGGAAGTTTATCCCATACGCTAACTGACGAATATACTCTCGCCACTTTGTTGGCCTTGCTCGTGTGGTTTGTTTTTGCTCCACAATGTATTGCTACTTTTGGGGTTATTAAAAAAGAGACGAATAGTTATAAAATGCCTTTGATCTTTGGGGCCTATACTTTGGCTTTGGCGTATTTCTTTTCTTTTTTAACTTATATTATTTTGTCCTAGAGATCTTGTAAGTTATTGTTTTTGTAAGATATCCTATAATTCTTTAAAAAAAGTACAACCATTTTAGTGTTTTTTACGTCTAAATAAATAGGTAATAAACCCTAGGAGATATGTTATGAAAAAAATGACCCCACTTATTCTTACTATTTTAATGTTAAGCTCTTTTAGCTACGCTAAGCCTGGCGAAGGTAGAAGAGGTGGCATGATGAAAGCACTTAAGCAGCTTAATCTTAGTGATGCTCAAAAAGAAAAGCTAAAAGCCGCCAGAGCAGAGTCAAAAGGAAAAAAAGACAGAAGTGAAAAAAAACAAGTGCGAGAACTTCATCAGAAAATGAAGGAGCTTTTTGCCTCTAACGCCCCTCAGTCAGAGCTTAAAGCAGTTCATGAAAAAATAAATTCTTTTCGCAAACAAAGAGATGAGCAAAGATTTCAAAAATTGATGGCGGTACGTGAGATCTTGACCTTAGAGCAAAGAAAAAAGTTTCAAGAGATAATGGATGAAAAAAGAATGAAAAGACGAGACCGCAGAAAAAATGATTAAAAACTTAAAATGGCGTTCAATATTTTTGCAAGAGGATCAAAAAAAACTTGATCCTCTTGAAGCTTTTAAAGTTTATTATCAAGAAACTTACCCCTTTGTGCGGCAAATCCTTTTTTGGAATTTAAAGGACAAATCATTGGTGGAAGACCTTGTTCAGGAAACTTATTTAAAGGCGTGGAAATCTTTTTCTCAATTTAAGCAAGAGTCTTCTTTTAAAACTTGGATTTATAAAATTGCGATTAATACAGTTAAAGATTTTTATCGCAAACAACAATGGCAGTCAGAAGTTAATGAAAATTACCAGGAACAAAGTGCATCTGACTCTTATGCTGTCTTAGATCTAGTAGAAAAGTCAGTGTTAAATATTGATTTAAACTTACGCGAGTTTTTTATTCTTTATTATAAGTTTAATTATACCTTTGCAGAAATTGCTCAGCTAAGTGAGCAAAATATTAATACGGTCAAAACGAAAGTTTATAAGGCCAAAGAGCAGTTTATTGATTTTTATCAAAAAAATGGAGCAGAAGATGGACGATCAAAAAATTCGAAATCTTCTTAAAAAAGAAGATCTTGATCATTCTCAAAAAACATGGGTTCAACTTGAAAAAAGAATTCAACAAGAAAAAAAAGGGCAGCAGACAAAGAGTCAATATGGACTTGCAGTTGTTCTCTCACTTGTTGTGTTAAGTATATATGTCCTACGAGGTCATTTAACTTTACCAGGACAACAGCAAAAACTAACAGAAGACCAAGTTATTGCAGAGTTTATGTTAGAAGCAACTCAATATTATGAAGAAGATCAGACGAGTTATCGTTGGGCCGGACTTTAGTTATTATGTTTAAAAGTAACTTTAGTCCAAGGCTTTAATTGCCAAGTCGTTGTGACTTCAGCAATAACCTCTTGATCGGTATTATAGATTTCAGTTGTAAGGGTGATATCTACAGATGTGTGAGAATCTAATTGCTCTTTAAATTCTTTAAAATTATATTTTTGAACATCAACTCTTCCTTGAAGCTTACCTCTACCTTGTTGAAAATAATGAGTATGAAGCTCTTTGAGAATGATGCGATAGCTTGAACTTCCAAAAAATTTAATGATTGAAAGTCCCGCAGGGTATTCCCCTAAAGTCGCAATGGCACAAGCATGTTGACCACCGAGATGATTTTTATTTTTTTTAATAAAAGGGAGTTCAATAATTGTTTGCTGCTGGGACAACTCAATAAATTTAAATTTATGAGGTAAGTTAAAAGGAATTCCCGAGTTAAACAGTTTTTCAAGTGTTTTAAGCACTAGTTTTTTGTTGCTATTACTTAATAAGGAGTCGACAAATTCTGATATTTTTTTATTCATAAACTAAGTATCGGAATATTGTTTAAAAAATATACTGTCAGATGAAGTTTGTTTTCTAACTTAAGAGATTGTGATTAACTTAAGGGATACGAAAACAAAGGAAGTTTTTATGAATAAATTATGGATGATTTTATGTATTTTAGGAATCAACGCATACGCTACAGTAGAAGATGAAGTCTATATTACAATTGGTTCTGATGCCGTTTTATCTAGTCAAAAATCTTTAAATGCCCCTAAGGCACTTAAGCAAAGTTCTGGCATTACTGTCATGAAAGTAAAAAAGTCGGAGATTGAAAGTTTATCTCATCTTATGCATGAGAAGTTTAATCGTTGTGGTGGATTTATTGTTCATGATTCAAAAGCTGAGGCGATGGAAGTTTTAGCTTTAGAAGGAATCAGACAAAAAGCTAAAAACTTACCTTTTGCCGATTTTACTATCGATCAAGAACAGAAAGCGACAAAATTAGTGAGTATGGTTAAAGAGTTTCCAATTCGCGATATGATTCTTGAGCTTTCTAAGTTTCAAAACCGTTATTATAAGTCTCAGTCTGGTGTTGATTCACAAGCTTATATTAAAACAAAATGGGAAAAGCTTGCTGCGGCCAGAAATGATGTAAGAGTCGAATATTATAAACATTCTCGTTGGCCACAACCTTCTTTAATTATGACTATTGAAGGAACGTCAAAAAAAGATGAGATTGTAATTATTGGAGGCCATGCAGATTCAATTGCAGGTTGGTGGGGTCGTGAGAGGGCCAGAGCACCTGGTGCTGATGATAATGCCTCTGGAATTGCTACTATAACTGAAGTCATTCGAGTTATGATGGAGTCTGGTTATCAACCGTCGAGAACAATTCAGTTTATGGCCTATGCTGCAGAAGAAGTAGGGCTTTTAGGTTCTAAGGCCATTGCTAATGAATATAAGGATCAAGGAAAAAATGTGGCATCAGTTGTTCAATTTGATATGACTAATCATAAGGGAACTGAAGATTTAGATATCGTTTTTATGACTGACTATACTAATCAAGCTCAAAATAAGTTTATGGGAGCTTTGATTGATAAATATGTAGAGGGTGTAAGTTGGGGCTATTCAAAATGTGGTTATGGTTGTTCTGATCACGCATCATGGCATAATGCAGGTTTTCCAGCATCGATGCCTTTTGAATCAACGATGAGAGATAGTAATGGCCATATCCATACGAAAAGAGATACTATTGATGTAAATGGATCTGGCGGTACAGCAGATCATGCTGAAAAGTTTGCTCGTTTGGGTGTAGCTTATTTAGTTGAAATGGGAAAATAAAAAGACGATTAATTGGAAATAGCAAAGTTATTTGAAGAAATTGAGGAGAGTTTAGAAGCCACGAGAAAAGTTTTTATCAAAACTCATATTGATGAGGATGATGAAGATTTTCGTTCTCTAGAGGAAGCTAAGCTTATCTTAGAAAATTTAAAAATAATGGCCTTAGATTCTCTAAGGCTTTTTTCTGATCATCCTTCCTTAGAATCAATCTTTGAAAAAAACTTCGGTAAATTCAAGCTGATTTTTACTCGAGATAATATTGTGCAAACCTGTTTGTCTGATGATTATTTGTTTCCTGACAGTGAAGAGTTTCCTCTGCCGGTTGATCATAAAATTGATAAGCAATTATTAGACAATTACGTTCTCTCTTTTCAAGATTGGATTTCTCAAATAAAACATCACCACCAAGAAACACAACACTTGTTATTGGAAACGTTTTCTTTGGAGATCAAACATAATACTTTAAGCTGTCAGTGTGTTAAATGTATTGCAGATTATCGCGCGAAGGTTAGAGAATATGTTTATCAAAATCAAGTTGAAACCATTGATAAAGCGGAAAGCTCTTTAGAAGATTTTATCGTTGATAAAGATATTCCTTATATTAGTCATTATATTTCCAAGCTCAGAAAAGAATTAGAAAAAGGTATTAATCAAGTTAAGTACAGGCTTAAGAGAGGCTCGTTAAATAAATTAGACTCGGATGTTAAAGCTCATTTCAAAAGAAAATTAGGACCTAGCTCTGAGGTTGGACTCATTTATCGCCAACGCCTGATTAGCTTTTTTAACGGAATTTTAAGTGAAGAAGGACATGCTGCAGATCTTATTAGTGATAATGAATACGATCGCTTTTTTACCCAATTAGGCATCGGAATTTGGAAGCCAGAAAAAATGCTCAAAAGGGAGTTTTTAAAACTGCTTAAATCAGTTTTGGCCTTAAAGAGAAAAGATATTTCGGCTTCTATCTTACGTGAATATTTAGGTCAATTTTGGGTGCACTCCCCAGCAAGAAGACGCAAAAGAAAAATTTTCTATCATATGGGCCCGACCAATTCTGGAAAAACTTATAATGCTATTGAAGCATTAAGTAAGTCTAAAAATGGATGCTATTTAGCTCCTTTAAGGTTATTGGCAAGTGAGCTTTACGATACTCTTAATGATAAAGGTGTCGCAACAACTTTACTGACAGGTGAAGAAGTTATCGAAGTGGAAGGGGCAAGTCATTTTTCTTCAACTATTGAGATGGCCAAACTCAATCAAAGTTTTGAATGTGTTGTGATTGATGAAATTCAAATGATTACTGACCCACAAAGAGGGTGGGCCTGGACAAGGGCCTTAGTTAACTCTGATGCTGAAGAAATCCATCTATGTGGAGATCATTCGGTTTTTGAATTAGTTGAGAAGATACTTAAATTAACAGGAGATACTCTAGAGGTTTTTAATTATGAAAGAAAAACCTCTTTATCTGTCATGCCTCATCCTATCAAGCTTATTGATATGGAAAAAAATGATACTCTAATTGTATTCTCACGTAGAAATGCTTTGAAGTATAAAAGAGATCTTGAAAATTTAGATTTTAAAGTTTCTATTGTTTATGGAAGGTTGAGCCCTGAAGTGAGAAGAGAGCAGGCCAGAAAGTTTGATGAAGGTGAAACCGATATAATGGTGGCCACTGATGCCATCGCTATGGGAATGAACCTTCCGGTCAAACGTATTGTTTTTTCGGCCACATCTAAGTTTTTTAATAATAAAGAGCATCCTTTAACTCACTCTGAACTTAAGCAAATAGCTGGAAGAGCAGGGCGCTTTCAGCGTTTTCCTGAGGGGTTTGTCACAACACTTACAAAAGTTGATGATGGAATTGAAACTATTCGTGATGCTTTATCCTACGATTTAGAACAAAAAGAACTCGCTATGGTGGGCCCAGATCTTGAAATATTTAGGTCTGTGAATATGGCCTTAGAAGAAAATAACTTAAAAACTCTTAGCTTGTCTGAGTTTTTAAGACTTTTTAATACAATGAATTTTGAAAAACCTTTTTATTGTGTTGACTTAAAAGAGATGATTGAGTTAGCTGAAATGGTTGAAGAGGCCGATACGATGGATTCTTTGTCGGATGCAGAGATCTTTGGTTTTGCCTGTGCTCCTGTCAATCAAGGATTGATTGAACACGTTCAATATTATATCTGGATTTTAAATCATTATGTCGGAAAGAAAACAATTTTAAATGAAGATATTGACTCTGAGTCGGATGATATCGATTATTTAGAAACGGCCATAAAATGTGTTGAGCTTTATCAATGGCTGGCCCGCCACTTTGAAAATAATTATTTTAGCTTTGATCTTGAAGCGCTCAATCACAATAAATCGATGGCAATAGAAAAACTCAATCAATTATTATCTGAAAAAACATCTAAGAAATGTTCTTCTTGTGGTGTTAAATTGGATGATGATTTTCGTTTTAATATTTGTGAGACCTGCTTTAGTCAAAGAAGACGAGGGCGTGGCGGATCTGGTTCAAGAAATAGGTATAAGGGATCGAAAAATAATTCTCAAAAAGGTTCAAATAAGAAAAGATCTTCATCATCTGCTGATCGATTCAAAGGAAAGAACAAAAAACGAAGTTCTAAAAAGAAACCAACGAAGAATAAATCGTCAGCATTTAAACGGGGCTAGAGACTCAAAATGCTTTTAAGTGAATACGCAAAACAAATACTCTATGGTGAAAAATTCTCAGATAAAATTCAGGACTTACCTGAAAAGATTGACTTTGATGAGTCTTGTGTCCTGGCCCTTCCTAAAACTCCTGGAAGAGGTCATAAACTTCAAATTTCGCCCGAAAATATAAAATTTCCTAAGGGGCATTTTCATGAGCTTGAAAAAAAGGCCATTGCTTTACATAGTTTTGCTAATCATGAATTATTGGCCATCGAGATGATGGCCTGTGCACTTTTAATTTATCCTCATCATACTCCGGAGTTAAAAAAATTCAAGCAAGGGGTGATAAGCTCTCTTGTGGATGAACAAAAACATCTAAAGCTTTATGTTGAGCGTTTAAATGAATTAGGGTATGAGTTTGGAGACTTTAAGCTGAATGACTTTTTTTGGAAATATATGCCTAAGCTTAAAACACCGGCTTCTTATTTAAGTGTTATGGCGCTTACATTTGAAGCGGCAAACTTAGATTTTGCTTTTTTTTATCAAAATGTTTTTTTGGAGCTAGGAGATAAGAAAACAGCAGATATTTTAGCAACGGTTTTAAAAGATGAGATTTCTCATGTGGGTTTTGGTGTTCATTTTTTAAACAAGTGGAAAGAAGATAAGAGCCTATGGAATTATTATAACGAATTATTACCTTATCCTTTAACACCTGCTCGTGCCAAGGGAAAGAACTTCATTGAACATGTTCGAAAAAAAGCAAAAATGGATGAAGATTTTATTCAAAAAATAAAACATTTTGATGATAATTTTGCTATAACAAAGAGAAAAGAATGGAAAAAGTAGCTTGGCTTTTTGATGCTGACTTTGAAAAAAGGCTTTTCTCATCCCAAAAACTTCCTTTCATTTCCACGAGAGAAAATCAAGAATTTGAATATCTCATTCATTTTTTAGATCCTGATAAAACAATATTTACCCATAAAACTTATTCAAAATCTTATAAAGAATTTTTAAAAAAATTTACTCAAAAAGATTTTAAAACAACAAATAATCGGGATTTTCTTATAAAACCTTGGTGTAGTCCCTACACTCAAACGGATATACTTAAAGTCTATCAATCTAAGCTTGAAGCTTACCAGATTCTTCAAAGGCATGGTTTATTGGAGAATAATTTTTCACTTATTCAAAAAAAAGAAAATTTAAAAGAAAATAAATTATATAAATTTGCTAAGAACTCTAGTGGGAGAGGACATTATATTTTTCCCCGGGATAAGATTCGATTAGAAAAATTATTGGACAATAATGAAGTGTTAATTGAAGAAGAAATTTATCAAAGAGTTCTCGATTTTTCTACCTTAATAAAAAATGGAAAAGCGGTAAAGGTTTATGAGAATATTGTTGATGATCATTTTCAGTATCGTGGCACCATGATTTCTAAAGACTTTAAGCTGAATAAAGAGTTTGAAAAAAAATACCAAGATGTTCAAAGTGAAATTATAAAAATGTTATCTGATTTTAAAGGTGTGTTTTCTCTTGATTCATTTCTTTATCAAAAAAATGAACAGATTTTTCTTTTTCCTATCTGTGAATTTAATATGCGAAAAACGATGGGTTATATTGCTTATCAGCTGCAACAAAAATATTTCAAAGAACAGGACTATTTTGCTCTTGTTTTAACGAGAAATAGAAAAGAAAGTCCCCAAGACCATGACTCCTTAACGCTACTTTCTCCAATGGATAATTTGTTTTATGTTTATGCAGCCGTTGCGCCATCTGAGCTCGAATTGAAAAAATTAATCTCGACTTTGTTTTAAAGTTTCTAAAATAATTTTACCAGCTTCTTCGGCTGACCTTCCGTAGGCTATAATTCCATCTTGGTGACCTGACATTACAAAAATCCCTTGCTTGTTTTTGCCAATACATCTTTGAGCTTCTTGGGCCATTTCATGGGTGCCATAGTTAATATCTTTAGATGTCGCGGGATAGTTATTTTTGAGCATATAATTCCATAATTGATTATGATGGACATGAAAAACCACATGAATATCCGGACAGCTATGATAAATAGCGTAGTGAGTTAAGGACTCACTAGATGGAGCTATTGGGCCTTTAGCCTCAACACTCATTTTATGAAGATCTGCCTTTGTGACTTTTGTATACTCTTTTCCCGTTAAATGAGGATATTTTCCAGTTTGGGTTCCAGTGATGATAAATTCATTCGTCGCTTGAGTTAATCTTTTAGAGAGATTTCCATACCCAACTTTTTCAATGGGGTATTCACCGATGAGATTCATCTTAAAAAGAATGGCCCGCCACTTTTCAAGGTCAATAAAGAGTTTTTCTTCCAGTGAAGCTGTCATTTTAAGGTTGAACTTGAATTTTATGACACCTTCTGAGGGAGTATTGGTCATATTTTATACCTGAAATATATTTAAAAAATTGTAAAAGCTGTTTATACTATATTATAGAGTTTTAGATTATTATAGACAAGAGATTATGATTAAAAGTGAATGAGGTGCTGTATTTCTGACTCAGATAAAACAGATGAAATTGATAATGAAGATTGGGAATCTGAGCAGGAGACAGAGAGTGGTGTTCATATTGAAGAATATGATCAAACGGCGACCTCTGGGGTTCAGACGAGTACTGATATCACAAAAGAGAATATTAAAAATAAAGTTAAGTCTGCATTTTCAAAATTAAAAAAACCAATCAAAAAAAAGCAAGATGCCACAACTTCAGATGAAGATGTGACAGGAACGAATATTGATTTTGACTCAGATGAACCAGCTCAAGGAACTGCGACAAGGGCCATTAATCAGAAATTACCTTTTTTAGGGAAAATTCTTAATAAAGTAAAAAAACAAGAATCGAGTGATGAAGAAATTGATTTTAACTTAGAAAATGATGGAGAAACTTCAAAACGTAAACTGCAATTAAAACCTATCCACCTTATTATTATTGCGGCTTTAGGTGTTTTGTTATTTCTTGATTTTGAAGAAGAACCAAAAAGTCCCGCTCCAAAATCAAAGCCAATTAAGAAAGTTCAAAAAAAAGAACAACCAAAAAATGAGCAAAAGTCGACTACCGTAGTGGAAGAAAAGAAGGTACAAAAAACTGAAAGTGAAGCACTTGATAGCATGTCTCCACCTATTGAAGAGATAACGCAGCAAGAGAGTGAATCTCAGAAAAATACTGTCGAGGAAAATGATGTAAAAGACCAAGGTCAAGCTCAAGCTGATTTGGAGCCAACAGAATCAGAAGAGACTGAGCAACCGACAAAGAATAGTGATTTATCTCAAGTTGAAGATATAAGTAAAGTTGTCGAGCAGGCGAAACAAAATCTTAAGACCAAGAAAATGGATTGGGTCGAAGAACCAATATTTGATTCACCTAGTGAAGAAGATTCTAGCGTTGATACTGAAACTGAAGCCGAAGTTGTTGAAGCCGACGTGCAATTTGATGAAACAGTTTCAGATGAGCAAGTTGCTGTAGAGGATGAAACGACTCAGATGACAAAGCAACTCTTAACAGACTTAGAAAGTAAGTTACAGGAAAATAAAGAAGAACAAGCATTAATAGAAGTTGTTCAACCAGCTTCGGCTCCACATTATGAAACTGTTGGGAAATCCTTGGTTTATAACTGTGAAGGAAAGCATTGGGCCTGTGTTGAAATGAGTGAGTTTATTCAATGTCGCAAGAATTTTTCATGGAATAAAAAAAGCTCTATTCCTGTTGAATGTTATCCTTATTTAAAATTAGATAATCCGATGGACTGTGTGATTTTACAGCAAGAAAAAATTGACTCTGTGGCTAAAACAGATTTTTGTATGGAGAAATAGTCTTCATCATCAATTTAGTGGGGCGGTTTCTAGTCTCTACGCTACAGAATCGTGGTTCAAAGACTCTTCAGTTTGAAAATGAATATTTTTATAACTTTGTTCTGTGAGAACTTGAAAAAAATTCTCTAAAAGGTTTTTATCAAGTTGCCCTCCACTGAGTGATTTGAGTTCTTTTACTGCCTTGTCAAAACTCAGGGGGAGTTGGTGAATTGTTCGAGCAGTCATACAATCAAAAGTATCACAAATGGCTATAATTCTTGAAAGTAAAGGTATATGTTCTCCCTGTAAAGCATTAGGGTAGCCTTTGCCATCGTAACGCTCATGATGGTGTCGTATACTTAGAGCGATATTATAAAATCCATGAATTTCTTTTAAAATATCAAAAGATTGTTGAGGATGAGTTTTGATCAACCTAAACTCTTCATCACACAATCTTGTTGGCTTATTAAGAATACGATCTGGTACTCCTAATTTTCCAATGTCATGAAGGACTGCTGCAATTTCAAGTTCAAAGAGTGTCTTTTGATCTAATTCTAGTTTCCTACCTGTAGCCGTTGCATACTGATGGACACGGAGACAATGTTCATATGTGTCTAGATCTTTGGCCTTAATGGCTTTAAGAAAACTAGCTGCAATATTTTTATAAAGATTTAATGATGTCGAAGTATCCAGAGTTTGAGTGGAGTGATGAGGCGCCATTATTTGTCCTTTTGCATTTTAAGTTATAGCTCTTATCGGTTGTTTTCCCGATAAATAAACAGTAGAATGAAGCTTGTTATCATTTAGAGGGTAGTATTTTGATTATTGTTGATAGAAATAGTGGGATATCTCAGTGGCTTCAATCATTTGAACTTAATGAAACAGGTCAAGTAAAAGTCGATCTTGAGACATTGGAAGTCGCTTCAGGCTTTGATACAGAACTCGTTATGATACATCTTGAGGAATATGCTCAAATGAACGAACTTCAACAGCTGAAATTGTCACAGGTTGGCGCTATCCTTATTTATAATCCTGAAAACAAAATAATTGATCATTATTTAGATAAAGTCATTGGTGTTATAAGTGAAAAAACATCAACAGCTTTAGTAAAGAATCAAATTGTTTATTTTGAAAAAATGTTACGCCAGAGTGCTATGCTTAAGTCTCAGCTTTTAACTTTAAACCATGAGTTGCTAAATACGATGAGTGGTGTTGAGTCTCAACTCTTAAGAGTCAAAAAAGTTTATGAGGAAAAATCTCCTAAAAGATTAGAAGAGTTTAAAGGAGTTTCTGCTTATAGTAAGTATGCTGCGGGGGAAGATATTGGTGGTGAGTTTTTTGATATTTTTTCTTTTGAAAACAAAATTTTTATTCTCATGAGTTCCAGTTCTTCTTATCTCATATCAAGTAGTTTATTAGATTTATTTTCAAAACTAAAGCAAAAGCAAGAAATTAGTGGTGAGCTTGAAGAATGGTTTATTAGTGAGATGAAGAAACAAGTGACTCACTTAAACGAAAATAAAAATAAGCCAATAGATTTTTCCTTATTAACATGTATTATTGATTTGAATACTTTAAAAGTTGAAGGTCATAATTTTGGCCATTTTCAGTTCTTAAGTTCTCAATTTTCTCATCAAATATCTTCCTGTCGAAGTTTTTCCGATTCTTTGGCACAAGCAAGCTTTGAATTTACTATTTCTAGGGGAGAGAGATTATTGTTTAATTCGCCTGGCTTTTTAAAAAATTGGCAGCGTATTAAACCTGGTTTTGTTATAGAAGAGTTAATCAGTGACTCACGGATAAAGCCTTTAGATGTGTTAGACGAAATTTATTTTCAGTTAAGAAAAGAGTCTCAAACAGGCTTTTTAACATTTGATGCTTCATCTGTAATTTTGGAGGTTGATGAAAATGTCATGGTTCAGATGTAATTATTTTTTTATACTTATTCTTGTTCTTCCATCAACGATCTATGCTCAAAGATATACTTCACAAGAGTGTTTAAAGGCTAATTTTGTTACATCCATCGAAAATGAAGAACGATTTTTTGGGTTAATAAGAAGTGTTTTAACTATAAAAAAAGAGGGATGCATAATAGATGTTCACTATAAAAATATTTTGGAGACAAGTTGGTTAATTGATATTTGTCGTGAACCGATTCATATAAAAGAATCAAGGTTTGGTAATCAAAGTGTTTTTAAAAGAGTCGGTGTATGCGAGGGAGCCGTTGAGACAGATTATTGTTCTTCTTGGAAAGAGTTGCATAAAACGTTGCAAGATTATGGACTAATCTTTGCTCAAGGTGAAAGAGAGAAATTAGAGACAGCCCATGGAAAGGTATACTGTAGTTATCTTTTAGCAAAAAAATATTTAGGCCAAGGTGTTCTTTTTTCTAAATATGGGAAAAATATAAATCTTTTTGACGATAAAGAACCGTCCCAAAAAATCCATCGTTCTGAAACTTCAACACCTGCGCCATTACAACAAAAAACGAAGCCTGAGTCGTCTGAACTCGTGGGAAATACAAAACCATCTACTCACGAGCAAGATAGTATCGATTTTGATCAACAAAAAGCACAAGAAGAAAGTCTTACTGAAATACAGGAAGATAAGCGCTTCTAGTTATTCCTCAAATCTTCTTTTCTTACTTCTGGGGTAAAAGTCAGATAGTGGTATTAAAATTGCAAATTTATTTCATAGTATGAATTTATTGAGGAAATATTATGAATTTTACGTCTAAAGTTTTGACACTTGTTTTACCTCTGTGCAGTTTTCACTTAAATGCGGCTCCGGCGTGCGAAGAGGTTGTCTTGGGTAATGTGGGGATGGAATATTGGAGAGATTCCATTGGAAATGGTGTAAGAGGGGAATTTGTTAGGCAGCTTAATAAAAAGGATGATCTTTTTGAAAAGCTTGAGCCCGAAATTGAGTTCGATTTAAATCCCTATTTAGATTTGGAATTAACGTTTTCTCGTAATATCAAAAGTCATTTGCCTAAGCCTAATTCAGGTCGAATCGCGGCAGAAGATTTTTTTAGTTTTAAAGTACAAAATAAGCTTGATATTGAATTTAGGGCCCAAGCAGATGAGTCCATCTTTTTTACAGGGGCAAACGCCGGGGTGAATCTTGTGCATTCTTCTGATCATATTTCTGGACAAAAAAATGAATCAACTTGTGATATTTATCGGAAACTAATTGATCTTGACACTCAGAGGGGGCAGGAGTTTTATAAGGGAATTTGTACAACTCGTAAAAAGAACTTTATGACTAAGTTTTATGAGGATACAGTGAATTTCTTTTCACAAAAGATAGGAAGTGCTCTTTATCTTTTTTCTGATAGTGAAAAACAAAGAAAATATGCAGAAGATCCTTTGGCAGCATTAAAGGTTCATTCTTTGTTGGGGATTCCATTAGATCCTGAGGTTTTCTTTGAAAATAATCAGGACTTAGCTATTGGAGATATTGTTGAGCATACAAGTTATTATGGAATTACTCCTCTGGGAATTGATTTTGATTTATTTCAATTTGTTGGTCCTAGTTATTCTCGTTATTATCGAGTTTTCCGAACTCTTACTTTTAAGAAGGGGTATGGTAATAAAGTTGTCGCAGAAGTTGCAGATACAGTTGTTTCTGGAAACGATATTGAAATTTATAAAATTAGACCTAAAATTTTAAAATTCATTAAGTTAAATTTTGGAAAGTGGAATATAAGTGATTTTAACCAAGAAAGCCTAGTTCAACGTTTTGAAATCGACTTAAATCATGTCGATGGAATTCGTTTCTTTAAAAAATTCCTATTTTCTGCTTATACGCCTAAGTTTGACTTAAATAAAGAGAGTGTATTAATTGACTACTCGGAGTATAAGGATGGTGTAAAAGCACAACAACCTGTATTAAGAAGTGGTGAGGGGTTTGATAATAATCTTGTTTTAAAGTTTCCTGAAGTCTTAGACTTTCAGGATAGAGAGCACGAAAATATTGATCATGTGTATTATGAAGATCAACATTATACAGAAGCTCAAAAATTCAGAAAACGTGAAACTGAATTTAAACTTGGTTTTTTAGGACTATCTGAAATTGATAAAAAGTTTGAATGTAAATTAGGAATTATTGTTAATCAAAAAATCCCTTTAAAAGATGGAGCGGATCTTAAAATAGATTGCTTTTATACCAATGCTTATTTAGATGCTGAGCAAGCCACTGATTTGAAAGATTATTTAATGATGATAAGTAATGCACGTTTGAGTGAAGAACATCAAAAGACCATCACATCTTTAGCCGATGGGGGAAAACAAAAAGTTCAGTTGGCCACAAGTCTTAACCTTTCAGCTGAGGGGATTTCTCACTTAGTTAATGTTTCTGAAGAAGAAATTTATGCACAGGCCTCTAAACTCTTTTTCGGAGAAGATAGTCAGAATGTTTTTTCTAAACGGCATCATTCAAAATGGCTAAGAGCGAGACCGGTTTTAAACCCAAATGCAGACTTGGCCACAAAGTTTAGAACCCAAGACAGAACATATAAAACTTGTGCAGATATGTTTTATAAATTAGGAATCACAGAAGATCTTGAGCCAAAATATAACGATTTTCAGGGAATTGTTGGGCATGGACTTGGAATTGATGCCTATAAGCCGAATCGCTGCTATCGTTATTTTACTATGGTGAAGGATATGGCGAATAAAATTCTTGAAGTCCAAGATGAACTTAAAAAATCAACACGACTAAAGGATATGTTACAAATTTTATTAGACCTGAATAAAGTCGGTTTTGCTCAAGTATTGATTGCTCGTCTAAGTGGAGGATATGAGACACCTTATATTTCTTATAATTATTTGCTCACTTCTCCTGTCCTGGATTCAGTTGTTGTGGGGGGAAGTGAGCATCAAAATACAACGAGAAGTTTCGATTATAAAAAGTCTTTAAGTAGTGAGTTGGAGTCGCAGTATCATCCTCGAATAAAAGATATTAAGTATAAATATAATGAATGTCAGCCTGATGTTTTGATTGCTGAAGTTCGTTTAAATTATTATCTTGAGAATCGAAATGATATTTATGGTGAATTTGTGTTAACAAGCTTTTCATATGCCAAGGATAAGCCGATATCGACTCATCATTTTCCTTTTTCTAAGATGATTAAAAATATTGATAATCAATACATTGCAAGAATTCAGTTGGATGAACCTTTAAGGCGAGATATTCCCCACACTATGTATTTTGAATTACAAAATGAAGAAGGAATAAGACTAAGTATTGATAAAAGTGTTTATTTAAAAGAAATTGATTCTTTATTTTCTTTTTCAGATTAATAAAAAAAGGCCAGCTTCAGAGCTGGCCTTTTTGATATGTTGAAATCATTTATTGAAAAAATTATCGTTTAAATCTTTTTTTAACCGCCCGACTACGGTGGGGATAGAAGAGAAAACTCAAACTCACAGACAGAAGCTGTTATGATGTAACTATTTTAAATTTCTAGATGTCTGGACAGAAAAGCTTATTTCAAATTTGAAACTATTTACTTCTAGCATAATTGCTCACTAGCGCCTCAATGAAATCCCTTTTTAAAACACGAAAGAGGCTCGTTGCTTAGTTTGAGTTTTCTCTATCATCAATTTAATAGGTCAAGTTTAAATCTTTTTTAAAGCCGCTTCAAGGTCTTGAATCAGATCATCACAATCTTCTATACCAACACTAAGTCGAATTAAGTTATCG
>LULL01000504.1_pt1 | contig 20717 bp, 20 predicted proteins | sample 728161 | NCBI WGS metagenome assembly LULL01 (sample SAMN03860290, study PRJNA289734) | marine metagenome | biome: seawater column; feature: ocean; material: water; isolation source: Red Sea water column Station 149 - depth 500m | place: Saudi Arabia: Red Sea | collected 2011-10-15 | depth 500 m
ATCTAGGATAACATTGCGCCAGCGAGACTCTCCTGTTTCATCATCTCTAACACCATCCGTAGTCCCTGTACCTAAAAGCCAATTTTGCATTCCTCCTAAAAAATATTTCTGCGGGTTCTTACCGGTACTTGTACCAAAATAGATTCTTCCGGCAAATGAATAATCTCTCGTCACCATATGATATTTGCGCATATCAATTTTGATTTTTTGATAGGAAATCCCCTTGTTACCCATAGCAGGACTAAATTCAATTGTTGTATTTTGGCGAAATCCATCTACCGGTCCGGTATAGCCAAAAACAGTGTTGTCAAAGACATAACTCACAGTTGGGTTTGCCGAAGTAAAACCATCATCTTGCACAATATTATTTTGATTTAGTAATGGATCAATCTCAAATAACTTATATTCCAGATTATGAATTACAACACCGGCATCGATGCGATGAAAGCGATTAAAAGGTCGTGACACCATGGCGGCAAATCCAAAATGACGCATTCGGGCTGTTAATTCTGTGAGCGTATTAATTTCATTTATCGAGTATCCAGCAAAAAAGAAATCTGCTTGGTGAAATAAAGTGAAATAGTAATTCATCCGTTTTTTTAGATAGCCATAATTCAAATAATAATCACTATTAGATAATGAAATCTGGGATTGCATTGCCGCAGATATCTGGTGATCACCCATTATATCGCTCCAATACATCACAATTAATCCTTGATGTCCAAATACATTATTGTACCCATACTGTCCTTGTGCCACATCTAAGCTGAAAAGAGTTTTGTAAACCTGAGGAATATATTCTCCATTATCTTTTCTGTAGACTGAATCTGGCTTGGACTCCAATGGTTTATTATCTAAAGATTGATTATTGTTATAATGCTCAAATTCCCAGGCAAAAATATATGTCGAGAAATCGGTTGTATTGGCGTCACTTCCTCTTCTTTTATGTTTTCTTAAGTCAACAAGTTCTTCTTTATCATTTTCTTCCCGGTTTAAGATAAAATTAGTAGGAGAAAGCTCAGTAGAATCCAAACTGAGCGGGTTATTTATACGATAAACATCCCAGCCCAGACCGGAATATCCAGTAAATACCATTGTTGCATCATCTTGGGTTAGGCTTAATTGAAAAAGCCCTGTGAGTAAATTTGTAACTGCTTGGGATTCATTTGTATTGAAATCATGGCGAAAAAGATTCCATGTACCCTGGTAATCTGAAGTATAAAACAGTTTATTATCCGTATGGGCAAAAATCGGATAATTTTCATTATAATTGGTATCGGTGATACGAGATACGTTCCCAGATAAAACATCAATAGTATAAATATCCTTTTGATCGTATTTATGATTAATCATGTCTTTGGCAGTAGTTTTACCGTTATTACTTAGCCCGCCACGGTCCGATACAAAAGCAATCATTTTACCATCTGGGCTCCAAGACGGTTCGGTATCAGAAAAGATATCATTGGTTATATTTATTTGTTCTTCATTATCAAGATTATAGATATAAATGTCGCTGGCGCCACCTTCATTCCCAACAAAAGCCAACTGTTTCCCATCTGGACTCCAAGATGCGGTGAAAACACCATCCAATTCAAAAACTATTTTCTTCTTCTTACCTTTATCTACATCAATTAAATAGAGGGCATCATGTGCACCGGATTTGGCTGCAAGCACAATTCTTTTGCTGTCTGGAGACCAACTAATTCCAGGCTGAAGAAATTTCAATTCTTCAAAATTGATCGATCGGCTTCCTTTGATTAACCGCTTGATTTTTTTCCCTGTCACAACATCCAAAATATAGATATCCATATATCCTGACCGATCAGATAATACTGCAATTTTACTTCCATCAGGAGAAATGGTGGGTGAAACATTATAAAAGTTCTTTGCTTTTTTGTGATCAGTTAGCCGTTTAGCAATATCCTTGACTTCATCTCTTCCAGCCACATCGGGGTAATATTCCTTCTTAATATATGAATGCCATTGTTCAGTTAATTCTTCAAAGTCCATGCCAAGCGCTTCTTTAAATCCTGCTTCTGCTGTTCCTCTCAGTTTCATCGCTTGAAATACTTCGCCGATTTTTTCACGACCGTATTTGGCGGCAATAAACCGCCAAACTGACTGACCACCTTTATACGCTAAAAAGTATTCTAGTTCACGTATGGTTGGGATACGTTCGTTGATGGCTAAATCACGGATTGTCATATCCGCTTGTGTATCCCAATTTGAAGATAGGTATTCTGCTAATCCTTCATTTGCCCACAATGGGATTTGGAGCCTTATTTGACCCGAAATCACATTTTGCATTCTTCCCCCATATACTAAATCATTTATCATTGCGTGGACCAATTCATGATGAATAACATGGCGAAATGCAGCATAATCCCCTTCAAAAGGAATGACAATCCGATTTTTGAATAATTCCGTTACACCGCCAATCCCTTCCTGCATGTACTGTGCAATTACATTTGTCTGTTGAAATTCATTGTGGGAATGGTAAACAATAATGGGAACTCGTTTTTTTAAATTCCAGCGCAGGTGTTTTGCAATTTGTTCGTAAGCCTCGCCAGCAGCTGCCATTGTAAAATGTGCTAATTCAATTTCATCGCCGTAATAGTAAATATCAAATTGAGGTGATGAGATATAATTCCAATCAAAATCCCTGTATTGTACTTTATTTTGACCGAAGGAGGTTTGTGCGCTGAGCATCGATGATGCTACAAAGATGATGAGGAAAATAATGCGTATCATACTATTATATATTTGAATTTAATTCGTTAGTTCCTGAATTTCGACGATATTAAACAAAAAATGTTAAAAAGTAATTAAATTAATTTTTCCAGTTTCAAGATTGACTGTCCCCTCGATAAAACAGTATTTTAACCTATATGGATTTGCCAGTCTATTTTATTTCCGACATACATTTAATGCTGGAAAGAACAGAATCTGAGGGAAAACGACAAGATATACTGTTCAAATTTTTACATCATATAAAAAAATCTGGTGGTACGCTTGTAATTAATGGTGACCTTTTTGATTTCTATTTTGAATACAAAGATGTGATACCCAAAGTATTTTTTCCGTTTTACCACGAAATATTAAAATTACGTGAAGAAGGAATAAAAGTACATTTCATTCTTGGAAATCATGATTATTGGGTCCGTGATTTCATTACCGAAACCCTGTTTGATCATACTTATTTTTCGGATACAACTTTTGACCTTAATGGTAAAAAGTTTTACGTGACCCATGGGGATGGTTATTTATCGTGGGACAAAGGTTATCGACTATTAAAAAGATTGCTTCATTCCCGTTTATTTATTTGGACCTACAGGATGCTCCATCCGCGACTGGGATATAGGATTGGTGAGTGGGTTTCTAAAAAGGGAAAACATTATGATCATTCCAAGGAATACAACAAAAAGATATTAGATGAAATGTCGATTCATGCCCAAAAACGGTTGGAAAAAGGGTTTGATTATTTTATTACCGGCCATTACCACCAAGCAAAGGAATTAACACTTAATGGTGGTAAATTATTTATTCTTGGAGACTGGCTAAGCTTTTTTTCTTATGCAATATTTGACGGCCATGATCTGAAATTAAAATTTTGGAGAAATCATGAAACGCCATAATCTCACCATTATCATTCTTTCTTTATTCCTTTTTCTTGAGGGGTGTTCTATGTTAAAGAAATTCTGGCCAGGAGAGGATGAGCAAGGTGACATTACTTTTGAGTTGATTCAAAAACTTAGAACAGATTTCAATGAAGGGAAACTCCAAGCCATTGAAGAAATGATTGCGATTTATAATGATACAAATCAACCATTTGAAGTACGGATAGCTGCAGGAAAAGCACTAGCGGAAAGCCAACACCCTACAGCTTTAAATGCCATTACTGAAACGGTGGGTGAAGCAGCCGCTTTAGATGTGACTTTCATGGTGGCCTCGATCGAGTTATTAGCCGAATTCAAAGATGACCCTCGAGCTGCAGACGCCATGGTAGAGGCCATGAATAAAGTCGAAGAAAAGACCAATTCGTTGCAAATGGCACTGGTTCAGAATTTAAATAAAGTCCGCACCAAAGATCAGGTTCTTGCATTGCTAGACCTATACGAAATTAGCCGAAATAATTATAATCGGACTGAAAGACTTCTGACAGAAACACTGGGTGCATTAGGTACTGATGAAGTGGTTCCTATTCTTACACAAATTTCAAGGGATCCAAATGTGAATCTGGGCATTCGCAATCGTGCATTAGAGATTCTTGGGAAAAAAGACCCATCCCAAGTAGCTGGTGCCTTTGCAGAATTATTGGGTGACCCTCAAACTAATTTAGAAGTTCAGGATTTCGCTTTAAATACTATGAAAGGTGTGAAGGAAGAAAATCTAATCCTTGCACTACTGCAAACTTATCGTTCAGGCAAAGACCAATATTACAACTTACTGAATACGCTCCTGGAAGCACTGGGTGAATTCAAGGATCCCAGTATTCAAAAAGCAGTAAAAGAAATTGCCATGAATGATGCCTACCCTCAGGATATTCGTGTCAAGGCAATTGATAAACTCTCAGACTTAGGTGATGAGACTGTAATACCATCTCTTATGCCAATTTTATCTGATCCTAATCAATTCAATCTGCATTCCGCCGTCATCCAAACTGTGAAAAATTTGGGCGTATATGAAACATACGAACAAGAAATTCATCGGAGGACGTTCGAAGCACATCAAAAAGCAGTTATCTTGAATGAATAGGATTCCAGTACTTATTTTGTTTTTCAGCTCCCTTTTCTCTCAAGATGAGACTGAGACTACAGTTATTGCAGCACCACTTGATACAACTACTGCAATAGATTCAAATTCAGTTCAAATAATTAAACCAGATGAAATAGTAGAAATACCAGTCACAACAGTTAACGATAGTCTGGTCCCATTACCTGAAGTACGTGAAATAGCTGAAAAAGCAGATAAACTCCCTCTAGATGAACCCTTTTTTGAATTGAAATCCAGTATTGACATACTTCATCAACAAATAGATTCTCTTAAACGAGTTATTTCCGTTTACGAAAAAGGTAGAGGTCCCATACCAACATTGAAGAAGATGATTTAGGGATTATCGTTCAAACATCCATTGGACAGTTGGCTATCGAACGTGATCGCATTGTAAATATTATAGATGATTTACCTCCAAATGCCAAAGTTGAGCTAACGGCTGAACCCTTTGTAAACGCCTTCCCAGATCGGGAAGAAATAACCGGAAAAATTAAAAACATTGGGGCAAAACGAGCCGACTTTGTACGGGTGATTGCTAACCTTTGGTCTCCCACAACAATGCTCATTCAAAGAGATTCTGTTTTTGTTACTGGAAAAAAACGAAAATATTTTAGTGGTATTCGAGCAAATACCGCCCTCGAACCCGGATCTGTAAGTGAATTTAAATTGGTAATTCCCCTATCTGAAGGAGATAAAGTTTCCTATCGAACCTATGAAGTCAGATGGGAATCATATAAATAATATTTAAAACAGGTGCGTCTGATAGATATCGTGAAGGCGCAGTAAACCCGCACAGGACTTCCCTTCGCCATTCACAACCGGTAATACGGATATTTGAGATTCCCGATCTTCCATTAAGGTTATAGCATCTTTTAACAAAGCATCTTTAGAAATGTAAATTGGATTTGAAGTCATCACCTCAGTGACTTTTAATTGATCAATATCACCACTGTCTACTAAACAGCGGCGCAGATCACCTTCAGTGACAATACCTAAAAGTATGCCATCATCATCCATTACCAACGCTGCGCCTTGCGGTTTCTCTGTCATTTCAATGACCACTTTCCTTACAGGATCATTTATCATCACCGCTGCAACATTTTCAATTGGTTGCATAATATGAGCCACAGTTAATCGAAGGCGGCGTCCTAAATCACCGGCGGGATGTAATTTGGCAAAATCTTCATGATTAAAACCACGATTACCCATCAACACTGCAGCTAGGGCATCACCGATGGCCATTGTCAGTGTTGTACTAGAGGTAGGAACAATTCCCAGTGGGTCTGCTTCTTTTTTTACAGAAGCATCCAGCACAACATCCATTTGATTAACTAAGGGAGATTTCATATTACCTATTATTCCAATCAAAGGTGATTCAAATTCTTTCAAAATAGGAATTAATCTCATTAATTCTTCTGTGGCACCGCTTTTTGAGATAAGAATCGTTGGGTCTCCTGGAGCATAAATACCTAAGTCACCATGAACTGCTTCCGCAGCATGGAGAAATACAGCCTTTGTACCGATACTACACAATGTGGCCGCAATTTTCTGTGCAACAAGTCCTGACTTACCCATACCGCAAATCACTACTTTACCCTGATGATCTTTTATGATCTCGAAAGCCTGAACAACATTATCTTGAATCCGGTCAGCAGCATTGATCAATTCCTGTCCTTCTTCGCGCAGGATTTGACTAGCGATTATTTTAAGCTCAGCGTTTGTCATAAGTATTGAATTAAATTACGTTTTCCCGGCAATTTTTACCATAATGGCATTTTGCGCATGCAACCGATTCTCACCTTGGTCAAATACGATGGAATTAGGCGACTCCATTACAGCATCAGTTACTTCCCTACCTCTTTCAGCAGGGAGGCAGTGCATAAATAAAGAATTTTTACCGGTGGATTCCATCATCGCTGAGTTCACTTGAAATTCCGCAAAAAGTTTTTCGCGCATTTTTGTTTCTTCCTTTTCCCCCATTGATGCCCAAACATCAGTATATATCACATCGGCACCGGAAATATCTAATTTTGGATCATTGCTGATTTCCACCGTAGAAATACCGGCATCTTCAACCAACTTAATTGTCTTTTGATCCGGCTCAAATCCTTCAGGACAAACACATGTAAAGTACATCGGGATACGAGCTGCTAGATGCAACCAGGAATGAACAATATTATTTCCATCGCCCACATAAACAATTTTTATATTATTTAGATTTCCACGATGCTCATAAACAGTCAAAATATCAGCCATGATCTGGCAAGGATGGTTATAATCCGTGAGGCCATTTACCACCGGAATTGAAGCATATTCGGCAAGTTCAAGGATATGTTTGTGCTCAAAAAGTCTCGCCATAATCATATCATTATAACCGCTGAATACACGGGCAATATCCTTTACTGCTTCCCGCTTTCCAATCTCAATATCGCTGGGAGAAAGATAAAGTGCATGTCCACCAAGGCGGAAAAATCCTGTTTCAAATGATACTCGTGTACGAGCCGATGGTTTAGCAAAAATCATTGCCAATGACTGATCCTTGAATGGTTTATATTCTTCTCTGTTTTTCAGTTTGGCCTTAATCTCCTTTGCTAACTCAAGAATCTCCCAAATTTCTTCAGTAGTAAAATCGGTAATATGTAAAAAATCTTTTTTCAACTGTACTTTCTAATTACTTAATCCACATTTTTTATAATATGTATTTACTCAAATCTTGATCTTCAACAATGTTTTTTAACTTATCATCAACCATTTTTTTGGTAATTGTAATTGTTTTCTTTCTACCACTGTATTCTTCAAACATATATCCATCCAATAATGTTGTCATTACTGTGTGCAATCTTCTAGCCCCGATATTTTCCATTTTTTGATTTACTTCAGCAGCGATCTTTGCAATCGCCCTAATTGCATCCGGATTAAATTTTAAGGTAACATTTTCTGCACCCAGCAAAGCCATATATTGCTTGATCAAAGATGATTCAGGATGCTTCAGAATTTTAACAAAATCGTTTACAGTCAATTTATTCATTTCTACCCGGATTGGGAATCTACCCTGAAGCTCAGGAATCATATCTGATGGCGAAGAAACATGAAATGCCCCCGCTGAAATAAAAAGGATATGATCAGTTTTAATCATACCGTATTTCGTCGGCACCCTGCTACCTTCAACAATTGGCAATAAATCTCGCTGAACACCTTCTCTGCTAACATCGGGACCAGATACTCCACTATTCTTATCCACGATTTTGTCAATTTCATCCAAAAAGACAATGCCGTTATTCTCAACCTTTTGTTTTGTCATCCGCATAAGCTCCTCCTGATCCATAAGGCTATTTGCCTCCATTTCAATGAGGATATGCCGAGCTTCTGAGATCGGCATTTTGCGTCGCTTTTTATGCCCAGGCATCACATTCGAAAGCATTTCTTTTAAATTCATTCCAATGTCATCGTTGCCACCAAGCGGCCCAAAAATCTGCATCATGGGTGTTGTCTCTTCAATTACTTGAATTTCAATTTTACGATCTTCAAAATCCCCATTTAATAATTTTTGTCTGAGCCGATCCCTAGTCTTCCTGTGACGTTCTTTCTCTGCTTTAGTGGGTTTATGAGATCCGTTACTGGGAAAAAGAGAATCTAGGATTCTTTCTTCAGCCAATGATTCAGCCAGAGTCTTGACTTCTTCCTGTTTTTCTCGTTTGACTATACTCATAGCCACATCAGTTAAATCCCGAATAATGGATTCAACGTCACGTCCTACATAACCAACCTCCGTGAATTTGCTGGCCTCTACTTTAACAAATGGCGCTTTTGCTAATTTGGCTAATCGTCGAGAAATTTCTGTTTTACCGACACCGGTCGGACCGATCAGTATAATATTGTTAGGAACAATTTCATTTCGCATCGTGCCTTCAATCTGCTGACGGCGCCAACGGTTCCGCAATGCGATAGCCACAGCCCTTTTAGCACTAGATTGACCAACAATAAATCGGTCTAATTCTTTTACAATTTTTTGGGGAGTAAATTGGCTCATTATACTTCTATAACGGTAATCGAATCATTGGTGTAAATACATAAATCAGCAGCGATTTGAAGCGATTTTTCCACAATTTTTTTGGCTGGATAAGTAGTGCTGTTAATAAATGCTGTAGCCGCTGCCTGTGCAAATCCACCGCCAGAACCAATGGCAATGATTGGCCCGTCTGGTTCAATGACATTACCATCACCAGAAACAATAAATGCATGCCGTTTGTCCATCAGTGCCAGCAATGCTTTTAGATTGCGGAGATATTTATCCGTCCGCCACTCTTTAGCCAATTCAACTACAGCACGCTTGAGATCACCTTCATATTCATCCAGTTTGGATTCAAACTTTTCAAATAATGTGAGTGCATCAGCCGCAGCACCAGCAAAGCCTCCAAGGATAACATTTTTATCTGATTTGAATTTCCTTACCTTGACAGCTTTTTGTTTAAAAGCCATATCTCCAAAAGTAACCTGACCATCACCACCAAGGGCTACCTTTCCTTTTTTACGTACACCTAAAATGGTGGTTGATTTAATATTGACATCCATTTATTTTTCCAATAACAGTTTAAATAAACGAGAATCTGCTGGCAGAACTAAAGTGGTTTTATCATCGACAATTTTCTTATAAGTATCTAGCGTGCGAACAAACTCATAAAATTTTGGATCGGCAGAATAGGCATTGGCATAAACTTCCACTGCCTTAGCATCTCCTTCTCCTCGAATCCGTTCCGCCTCTTTATATGCATCTGCTAAAATGATGGTTTTATCTCTATCAGTTGAAGCGCGAATTTTTTGGGCTTCCTCTTCGCCTTCCGATCGGAATTTATTGGCCTGTCGATTCCTTTCCGCCTCCATCCGAGCATAGATCGATTCTTCATTTTCTGCCGGAAGATCTACTCGCCGAATACGAACATCCAACACCTCAATACCATAATCCAAGGTTGCATTATTACTATTGAGTGTCACTTTTTCCATGAGTTTCTCTCTATTTTGAGTAATGATTTCAACCATGTCATGTGTCCCCAATTCTCGGCGCAGTTCAGAATATACAATATCATCCATACGACTTAATGCAGTAGGAATAGCTTGAACTGTTCTCAAAAATTGTAGTGGATCTACGATCCTCCAACGGACATAGTTATCAACAATGAGTGTCTTTTTATCCTTACTCAATATTTCTTCCGGTGGAGAGTCATATTCCAAAAGACGGTCATCAAACTTGATTTTTTCCTGGAGGGGAAAAGGCACTTTCATATTTATACCTGGTTCAGTGATAGTACGAACCGGTTTTCCAAATGCAAGAATAACCACCTGTTCCGTTTCATCCACTATAAAAACTGTAGTCAGCCCTAACAAGGCAAGGAATGCCACCAATGCAAATAGTATCTTTTTCATGATTATTTATCCCCCTTTGCTCTCAGATTCAATAGATTGATTAAATTCCCATTTTCTGAATCTGGCACTATTATTTTTTCACGATTGGGTAAAATTTCCTCCACCGTTTCCAAATACATGCGTGTTTCAGTAACGCCTTTGGCTTTGCGGTATTCTTTCAGTACTGCACTAAATTTGGCGACATCCCCTTCAGACCGGGCAATGCGGGCTTTCTTATAACCTTCTGCTTCACGAATTTCGGCTTGAGCTTCACCCCGCGCTTTAGGAATGATATCATTTCGATATCCTTCTGCCTGGTTTATCATCCGGTTTTTATCCTCTTTTGCTGATGCTACATCCTTAAATGATGCAATTACTTCTTTGGGTGGACTGACATCTTGCAACTGCACTGCAACTACTAAAATCCCTGATTCATATTTATCTAGAATACTTTGTACCAAGGTCTTGGTTTCTTCCTGGATCATAAATTTACCTGAAGTGAGCGCTTCATCAATATTATGTCGGCCTACTACCGTTCTTAGAGATGCTTCTGATGCTTCTCTAACTGTTATTTCCGGTTTAATAAAATTGAATAAATAAGCCACTGGATCCTTAATGCGGTACTGGACAATCATTTCCGCATCAACAATATTTTCATCCCCAGTTAGCATCAGGCTTTCCCGTTCAACCGTTTGATATTGGTTTTTACCAAGAGTACGAAATCCAATCTCGATGCGTTTTACTTCCGTTACTTTGGGTGTTTGCACTTTTTCAATCGGAAATGGAAAATGGTAATTCAACCCCGATTGAGCCGCTCTTGAATACTTACCGAATGTTTGAACAACACCGACCTCATCTGGACCAACCACGTAAACCCCTGACAGAAGCCAAAGTAATAAAGCAATCCCTGCTATAGGTAATGCTCCCAGTGATAATGCTGGAACTTTTATCTCAGAATCTCCAACAATGATACGTTTGTATTGCATATTTTCCTCTTATTAATAAGTTAATTTGCGTCGCAATCGTGCGACAGAAAAATGTAATTGTTCTCTGTACTTTGCCACTGTCCTCCGGGCCACAGGAAAACCTTCATCTTTTAGCTGATTGGCTAAATCTGTATCAGTGAATGGAGAACTTTTATCTTCATCATCAATCAGTTTTTTTAGTAAATCTTTAATCGCTTTAGTACTGACTTCTTCACCGCTTTCCAGTTTGTACCTTTCAGTAAAAAAGGATTTTAATTCAAAAATTCCATAAGGTGTATCCACATATTTCCCTCGCGTAGAGCGACTGATAGTAGAAATATCCATATCAATATCATCAGCGATATCTTGGAGTTTCATAGGTACTAACAATTCAATTTTACCTTTAAAAAATTCCTTTTGCCGCTTAATGATAGCTTCCATTACTGTAGTAAGCGTGTGACGCCTTTGTTCAATTGCATGGATAAACCAAGAAGCAGAGTCGTATTTTTCCTTAAGGTATTTTTGTGTCTCTCTCGATAAATCTTTCTGATTTAACATTGTCACATATTCATTGCTTAAATTCAGTTCCGGAATCCAAGAATCATTAACAATTACTACCCATTCTGCATCCTGCTTAACAGCCAATAAATCTGGAACGACCGTTTCAGTACCAATTCCAATTTTACCATCCCCAGGACGAGGATTTAAATTGCTGATTTCTTCAATAATTTCGCCAAGAGAATTTTTTGATATATCCAGATATTTCTGTAGCCTATCATAACGGTGATTGGCAAAATCATCAAAATATTCAGACACGATCTGATATGCCAAAGTCTCTTCTTTGCCTTTCAACTGAATTAAAAGACAATCCTGCAAATCCTTAGCAGCGATGCCGGGTGGGTCCAGTTCTTGTAATTTATACTGTACACGCTTAACCTCTTCCTCTTCCCGGTCATACCGATCTGCAATTAATATCGGATCAACTGCCAGATAACCATTTTCATCCAGATTCCAGAGTATATCTTCCGCAATTGCACGTTCCCAGTCTAATAGGTTGAAGTTATCCAACTGCTTTACCAACCCTTCTGCAAAGTCCAACTGCTCCCGAACTGGTAATTCACGATTTTTTTTACCAGAATTATCATAGATGCTAGCGGGTTCGTACTCATCGGGATCTTCCTCAAAATCCACCTCTTCATCTTCCGAATTATTAACTTCTTCATCATCCTGTGTTTCGGCCTGGTCTAAAACAGGATTGCTTTCCAGTTCATCTAATATTTTTTGTTCCAAATTGAATACATTAAGTTGGAGAATACTAGCCTGAATCACCTGCTGGGGAGTTAATATTTGGCGTAAAGATTGTTTTTGCTTTAGTCCTGACATTAAAGTCGGAATTTTTCTCCTAAATAAAGACGACGTGTTTCTTCATCATTCGCCAAAAATTCAGATGTACCTGATTTTAAGATTTCCCCATCGAATAATAAATATGACCGATCGGTGATTGAAAGTGTTTCACGTACATTGTGATCCGTAATTAATACACCAATATTCCGCTTTTTCAGAGAGTGAACAATGGACTGAATATCTTCAACGGCGATAGGATCAACACCAGCAAAGGGTTCATCCAATAATATAAAATCCGGGTCAATGGCCAAGCTCCGCGTAATTTCAACGCGGCGGCGTTCTCCGCCGGACAAATTGTTTCCTTTATTCTTGCGAATATGCTGAATGGACAAATCATCCAATAGTTGTTCCACTTTTTCAGCTTGCTCCTGTTTCGATAAATTTGACATCTCTAACACAAGGTGGAGATTATCCTCAACACTAAGTTTCCCAAAAATAGAAGGCTCCTGGGATAGATAACCGATCCCAGAGCGACTACGTTGATACATAGCACGATCAGTAATTTCATTATCATCAAGATAAATTTGGCCTTTTGTCGGTTTAATCATACCCGTAATCATATAAAAGGTAGTTGTTTTCCCAGCGCCATTCGGTCCTAGCAATCCGACAATTTCTCCCTTATTGACGTTTAAATCTACATCTCGGACCACCCAGCGCTTGCCATACCGTTTATGAAGCCCCTTGGCACTGAGTTGCTGATGATTATTTTTCATTTTCGTCCTCATGAAATACACCAGTTGGTTTCAGAATTTTCCAATTATTTAATTCCACATCAGACTCAAACCCAATTCCGTAGAGTGTATCCTGGTTTTCTGTAATGAAAATAACGGAATCATCAGTAAACACTTTTTCTCTGATATTATCCCATGATAAAGTATCTGTAAATAGGGTAACACCGCTATCTGAGACAACCATCACATCACCGATTGCTACCAGAAAGTCTTCCTCTTCGTCCACTTCCGCAATATTGGATATAAGATTAGTAGTATAAATTTCTTCCTCGTTAAAAAAGTCAGCATCTACATTTTGATCTAAAAGGATATATTGCCGTTCATTATATTTTTCTAAATGTCCCGATCGAATAACGGCTCGCTTGGCCCCTTCATTAGTAAGAGTAATGATGGCATCCCAACTTTCTGCGTCGGGACGGCCAATACGAGATTCACCAGTTCGTTTCAAATCTGGGGTTTCGCAGCCGAAAGTGGCAAACACCATCACCAAAAAGAAAATTGATTTCACTTTTGATTCTGAACCTTTTTTCGCAACAAATCGATGACTTCTGTTAATCGACCCTGTTCGTTGAGTAACCATTCTACTGCTTCGCGGAAAGCACCATAGCCACCACCACTTTGAGTAACATAAACAGCTACTTTTTTTGCTGCTGGTACAGCGTTGTCTGTGGCAATGGGTACACCTGCTAATTCCATCACCGGAATATCAATTAAATCATCACCGATGTATGCAATTTGATCATTGGTTAAATTGTATTTTGCCTTTAATTCTTCATATGGTGGAATTTTATTCAAAGTACCATTATACAAATTTTCGATTTTTAATTCTTTTGCACGTTCAGTCGTGGCTTCTGATTTCCTACCGGAAATGAGGGCTAATTCTAATCCTGCGGCACGAAGCAATGCGACACCAGCGCCATCAGATACATTAAACTTCTTTAGCTCCAACCCACCTTCGCCTTTGTAAATGGAACCATCCGTCATTACACCATCCACATCGGAAATGATCATTTTAACTTTTGAAGTATCGTAATTCAACTAACGAACTGCCTTATGAATATTTAATAAAGTACAAAGTAATTCGTCCAAACTATCTAAAGGCCATTGAGTGGCTGCATCAGATTTTGATTCATCCGGCTGATCATGAACTTCCATGAAAACTCCATCACAACCGGCAGCAACAGCAGCTTTGGCTAAGATTGGGATATTTTCCCGTTGGCCGCCAGTTTTAGCACCACCCCCAGGAATCTGGGCACTGTGAGTAGCATCGAACACAACCGGATAACCCGATTCTTGCATGATAAAGATAGAAGTCATATCAGAAATAAGACCATAACCAAAGGAAGTTCCTCTTTCAGTAAGTAAAATATTTTGATTTGCGGTAGTTGCAATCTTATCTGCTGCATGTTTCATTTTTTCTGGTGCTAGAAACTGACCCTTTTTTACATTTACTGGGGTTCCTGTTTTTCCAGCCGCCACAAGAAGATCTGTCTGCCGACACAAAAAGGCAGGGATTTGCAATACATCGGCAACTTCAGAAACAGGTAAGCACTGATCAGGTAGATGAACATCAGTTAAAACGGGAATACCTACTTCAGATTTCACGGCCGAAAGAATTGCCAAACCCTTATCCATATTTGGTCCACGGAATGAATCCATTGAAGTACGGTTAGCCTTATCAAAAGAGCTTTTAAATATGAAGGGCATACCAATTTTTTCTGTGATCGTTTTAATAGATTCAGCCATCTTCAGGCTGTGATCCAACGATTCAATTACGCAGGGACCAGCAATCAATGGCAGTGAATCACTACCAAAAACAACATTCCCAACATTAACCTGTTTACCCATCAAGATTTTCCATTTAAATGTTTCACGGCTGCTTTTATAAATTCCCTGAAAAGCGGATGGGCCTTACTCACCCGGCTTTTTAATTCTGGATGAAATTGCCCGGCAACATACCAGGGATGATCAGGGAGTTCAATGATTTCAACCAAATTGAGTTCCTCATTTTCACCAGAAATTTTTAACCCGTTTTTTACTAGGCGATCACGGTAGCGATTATTTACTTCCCAGCGGTGACGGTGGCGTTCAGAAATTTGCTTTTTCCTGTAGGCCGCATATGTTTTCGTACCCATTGCAATGGTACAATCATAGGCCCCAAGCCGCATGGTACCTCCTTTGCGTTTAATGGCCCGTTGTGATTCCATCAATTCAATAACTGGATAACGCGTTTTTTTATCAAATTCCGTACTGTTTGCACCTTTCAATCCACATATATTTCGAGCAAACTCAATTACAGCACATTGAAGGCCAAGGCAAATACAGAATACCATCCATTTTTCCAAAAATTCTCTCTGCATCTTTCTCTGATCTCACATCTTCCGTGGCTACCCAATTCACATTAACCTTGGCATCATTTTCAACACCAGCATGGATGAATGCTTCCAGCACACTTTTATAGGCATCGGGAAGTTCTGTGTATTTACCGCACATAGCAATATTTACCCTGTGTGAGGGACGTTTAAATTTTTTAATAAATGTTTCTAAATAAGAAACGTCTACTTTTCCTGGTAATTCTAAACGCTCCATGATGATTTCCCCTACCTTTTGATTATATAGATTCAGGGGAACTTCATAAATACTTTTTACTTCTTTTCCTTCTATAACGTGGTTGGGATCCACATTTCCAAACAAACCAATTTTTTGCTTTACCTCCCTGGTAAGTTTGTATTCGGAGCGGCAAAGAATCATATCTGGAGTTAAACCAATTTCCCGCAGTTTCATTACAGAATGCTGGGTTGGTTTGGTTTTCAATTCTTCGCTGGCTTTAATATATGGAACAAGTGTCAAGTGCATAATAGTGTGATTGTGATATCCTACTTCAAGGGATAATTGTCGAACGGCTTCCATAAATGGTAAACTTTCGATGTCTCCCACTGTACCACCTACTTCACATATGACTACATCATATTTTTTTGGTTTATTGACTGCTTTGATCCTAGAAATAATTTCATTGGTAATGTGAGGAATAACCTGGATTGTTGCGCCGAGATAATCGCCACGCCTTTCCCGATCAAGTACGGTACTATATACTTGTCCTGAGGTAGCATTGTTATCCTTGCTCATATCCACATCGATGAAGCGCTCATAATGGCCTAAATCAAGATCAGTTTCGGAGCCATCATCCAGAATGAAAACTTCCCCATGTTGGTATGGATTCATTGTACCAGGATCTACATTCAGATAGGGATCAAGTTTCAAGATTGTAACCCTCAGTCCGGCACTTTTTAAAAGATAGCCAATAGAAGCGGCGGCGATCCCTTTTCCCAGGCCGGAGATTACACCACCTAACACAAAAATATATTTCACTGGATTCTTAGTTGGCATTTATGCTCTTTCAAACAGTTTTAAATCGTCAATTGTATCAATCCCCTTGTTGAACCCTTCCGTAAAAATCACTTTGATTGGTATCCCATTATCTATAGCTCTGTACTGTTCCAGCTTCAACATTTTTTCATTTTCAGAAGGAGCCAAATTAGTCAATTGTTCCAATGTCTTTTTCCTATATGCATACAATCCCATATGAGGGTAGTATCCTCCAATTTCGTGGGAACCGGGTTCACGCCGGAAATTAACTGCAAATCCTTCTCTATCTAGCAATACTTTCACCGTATTCAAATCATATATATTTTCCACATCCATTTGTTCCCCTGCTACAGTAACCATTCCAATGGAGTCATCTTCAAACTGCATCACCAATTCATCAATCAATTGCGGATCAATAGTTGGCTCATCTCCCTGGATATTAACGATTACATCTACTTCCATGTCAGCCACTACTTCATAAATACGATCCGTACCAGACACGTGATCAACAGCAGTCATAGCGGTTTTTACCTTATATTCTTTCAACGCTTCCGCCGTTTCATCTGCATCAATGGCAACAATAACTTCATCCAATGATTTGGCTTTGCAGGCCTTTTCATAGACTTGGGCCACCATAGGTTTCCCTTCAATTAAATGAAGAATTTTTTTAGGGAACCGGGTGGAATGTAATCGAGCTGGAATCACACCGATCACTTTCATTTTTATCCACCATCCTTTTTGTGGAGTAAAGACAGATGTGGGACGGATGTGCAAACAAACCGAAACCCTACAAGCCTGTGCGGTATCTCAAACATAAATAATTGGATCAAAAATATCTCGGAAATTTAGGTGAATCGTCCTTCGCCATCCAAGAAGGAACAGGAGGGAGATTTATTCGAATCTTAGAGATTCAATTGGGTCAAGATTAGCAGCTCGCCAGGCCGGATAGATTCCAAATCCAATACCAATTAAAGAACATACAGCCATGCCATAAAAAGCCCAGTCCATGGGCACCACCGCGGGTACGTCAAGGACAATCGCCACTACGTTACCTCCAGTGATTCCTAAAATGACACCAACCACGCCACCAAATTGGCTCAAGAAAATCGCTTCCATGAGAAACTGGCTTAATATATCTCTTTTAGTGGCACCAATAGCCTTACGGATACCGATTTCTTTAATCCTTTCCGTCACTGAAACGAGCATGATATTCATAATACCAATACCCGCAACAAGTAAAGCGATTACGCTAACCGAACCGGCAAAGAGTTTGATCCCCCCTGTGAAACCGGAAAAGGTTTCCAATAGCTCTTCATTTGACATAATAGAAAAATCGTTTTCTTTTTCCACAGGTACTTTCCTAGCTACTCGCATTAAACCAATGGCTTCATCCATGGTTTTTTCATACATGTCTGCGGATTCAGCTTCAAAAACAATAGCTAGAGATGTCCATCTATTAGAAAATCGCTGGATGTATAAAGAAATAGGAATAAGAACAAAATAATCCTGGCTCCGTCCGAATGCCTGCCCTTTTCGTTCCGTTATGCCAATTACGGTGTAGTCAATCCCCTTGATTTTGATTACTTTTCCTATGGGATCTTCAAAGGGAAACAAAATATCCACAATGTCCGGACCAAGAATAGTCACATTTCTTGAAAAACGGATATCATCGGGCGTAAAGTTTCTCCCGTCAGCTATATAAGTGTTAATTGAGCGAAGGGCCCATTCATCAGCTCCAATCAGTTCCGCAGATTTTTTTAATGTCTTATCTTTGTAACGAATATTCCGTTCGCCAGTATCATCTTTTACACTTACCCTCAAAGGTAATTTGGCCTTCCGTTTCATTTCTTCATAATGAGCATAAGTAATATTTTTTCGTCTATAGATAGTTCTATCTGCTCCAGGACCATGGATCATAATTGCTGGGAATTTCTGTATTGTAAATGTATTGGTTCCCAAAATATCCAGTTGGGAATTCACTGAAGATTCTAAAGTACGGATAGCCGTCATTACACCGATCACAGAAAAAACGCCAATGCTAATCCCTAAAAGAGTAAGAATAGATCGAAGCTTGTTTTGACGAATGGCCTCAATGGCCATGCGAAAGCCTTCCCGTATTGTACTTTTGACATGAGAGAATTTTGCCATTATTCGTACCTCAAAGCGTCAATCGGATCTAGTCGTGCTGCCCGGTAAGAGGGTACCAATCCTGAGACCACTCCAATGGTTACACTAAGTATAATGGATCCTACGGCAAGTCCAATGGGCATTGCTGATGGAAAAAATTTATCAATAATGAAACTCAGTCCGTAAGCCATACCCATGCCTATAAGCCCAGCTATGAGGCAAATCATAACCGCCTCCATCAAAAATTGACCCAGAATCATAGTCTGTGTAGCACCGAGAGCCTTTCGCACACCAATCTCCCGTGTGCGCTCTTTTACAGAAACGAACATGATATTCATGATACCGATGCCACCTACAATCAGTGAAAGTGCGGTGATAAAAAGACCCGTCCCACCGATGGCCAGTTTAATGGCCTTATATTGAGCTTCTAAAGTAGATGACTGGTTGATACCAAAGTTGTCTTTTTCTGTTGGTTTCAACCGGCGCAATTGACGGACAATACCCCGAACTTCTTCCCTTGCCATATCCACATCTTTTGTATTCACTTTCACCCGGAGGTTCATCCAACCTCGACGGGAATAGAGACGTTTATAAGTCCCTAGCGGCATGGTCGCTTGATTATCCATACTAAAAAGCCCCATGAATTTTCCCATTTTTTTTAGAATTCCAATTACACGGAATTTATAATTCCCAATTTTCACATATTTATCCAATGGATCCTCGCCAGGAAAAAGCGCGTCAGCCACATCACCGCCAATCACAAGAACCCGTGCGCCTGAACGCTGTTCTCCATTACTAAAAAAACGTCCTTTTTCAACTTCAGCTGAGGTATTTGTGGCTAAATAATCTGTCGTTGTCCCAAAAAATCGAGAATCGATCCGGCGATCATCTCGAATAATACTGCCGCCCCTTTCAGATACAGGAGCAACTGCTTCAACAAATTGAGACCGCTCCAAAAGTTTTTCTCCATATTCTTCTCGTAAACGTGGACGGTTTCGCATCTCCCACCAATCGGTGTCACCGCTAAACCATTCCATACGGCTGACCATAAGGACATCGCTACGAAAACCAGCCATACTTTTTTCAAAAGTCCGATCCAAACCGGAAATGAGAGTACCCATTAATGTCACGGAAAGCACACCAATAATAATCCCTATTGCGGTAAGGATCGATCGAGATTTATTAGAAAAAATAGAGCCGAGAGAGATTCGGAGATTTTCCCAGAAAAGTCCAATCATGGAGAAGCACTTCTTCTTTTACTCGTTATACGATCCTCTTTTATTTTACCATCAAAAAGATGAATTGTTCGATCTGCATGGTCGGCAATATATTCTTCATGGGTCACTAAAATAATGGTATTACCGTCATCATGTAGACTGTCCAGTATTTTCATGATCTCAACACCACTTTTTGAATCAAGATTTCCGGTTGGTTCATCAGCTAAAAGAATGGAGGGATCATTGACCAGAGCACGGGCAATGGCTACACGCTGGCGCTGTCCCCCAGAAAGTTCGTTGGGTTTATGATGCATCCGATCATTTAGGCCCACGGCATCGAGTGCTTTTTTCGCTTTTTCTATCCGTTCACTTCTAGAGATATTGGCATAGATCAACGGCACTTCCACATTTCGAAGTGCAGTGGCCTTGGGTAAAAGATTAAAGGTTTGGAATACAAACCCAATTTTACGGTTTCGGATGGATGCCAACTGGTTATCATCCATTTCATGAACTAGTTCTCCTTCAAACTCATAGATTCCTTCTGATGGTGAATCTAAGCAACCGATCATATTCATCAGGGTAGATTTCCCCGAACCTGAAGGTCCCATAATGGAAATATATTCATTCTTTTTAATTATGAGGTCCACGCCATCCAGTGCACGAACGATCTCACCGCCTACGTCATAATGACGCTTGATGCTATTTAAGGAAATCAGATCAGCCATGATTACTGC
>LULL01000236.1_pt1 | contig 20668 bp, 18 predicted proteins | sample 728161 | NCBI WGS metagenome assembly LULL01 (sample SAMN03860290, study PRJNA289734) | marine metagenome | biome: seawater column; feature: ocean; material: water; isolation source: Red Sea water column Station 149 - depth 500m | place: Saudi Arabia: Red Sea | collected 2011-10-15 | depth 500 m
ACCCAGGAGGCCGTGTGGATGGTGGCCCCCTCGGCGACCTCCTGGAGGTACCGGATGCGCGTCTCGAGGGTGTAGAAGGTGCCGTGCTCGGCCCGGTAGCCGGCGTCGAAGCCGAACTGGAGCAGCACGGCATCCGTTGCGTCGCAGAAGGCGATGGCGTACCAGCCTTCGGACATGTGCCGGTTGTAGTCGGTCCACTCGGGCGGCACCGTGGTGTGCCAGACCCGGAGCGGTTGGGGGTCTCCTGCCATCGGCCAAACCTCCCGGTTCAGTCGACCCGCGTGTCGCAGGTGGTGGGTCGTGTGCCGCACGACTCGGTCGCGCGCAATCTAGGTCCGACCGGGTGTTCCGACAATGCATGGTGGTGTGCCGTTCGGCTCACCCGAGCGGGCCGGGCGGGAGCGAGCCGGGGTCGGTGGCGGCGAGCGACGCCACCGGTGGCGGACTGAAGGTGCCCAGGACCTCCTCGGCGGCCCGGGCGACGCCGAGGAGCCACCGGTCGGCGTGGCGCGGACCGGAGAGCAGGACACCGACGGGGAGCCCGGACGCCGTCCGCCCGGCCGGGATCGAGATGGACGGACACCCGGGAACCGTCAGCCGGGAACAACTGCGCATCCAGTCGGTGTAGCGGTGCATCAGGACGCCATCGACCTCGGTCACCCACTCGAGGCCCACCGGGAAGGGTGGCACCTGGCTGGTGGGGGTGAGGAGCACGTCGTCGGGTCCGAGGAAGTCGTCCCAGGCGGCTCTGAGCCGTGCCTCGTCGGCAAGGGCGTCGTCGACGTCCCCGGGGGCCAGTGCGAGGCCCTCGCGGACCTCCTGGCGGACGGTGGCCTTGATCCGCTCGTCGCCGAGCAGGGCCGCCAACTTGAGTGAATATCGGACGGCCCGAAGGGCCTCGAAGCAGCGGTCGGCGCCGGCGAGTGGTGGGGCGGACTCCTCGAGCACCCAGCCGGCACCGGCCAGCCGCTCGGCTGCGGTGTGGACGACCCGGCGCACCTCGGGGTCGACCGGCAGGTCGCCCAGGTCGGGGGAGACGTGGACCCGTGGCGGCACCACTGGGTCGACGGCGTGGTCGCCACCGGTCATGACCCCATGGAGGAGGGCGACGTCGTCGACCGTGCGCCCCATGGGACCCTCGGTGGCCATCACGAGGCGCTGGTCCGGCTGCGGGCCAGATGGGATGGTGCCGCTGGTGGGGCGGAACCCGACCACTCCACAGAACGAGGCTGGGTTGCGCAGCGAGCCGCCGAGGTCGGAACCGTCGGCGACCGAGACCGACCCGCAGGCCAGTGCCGCGGCAGCACCGCCACTGGAGCCGCCGGCGCTCCGGGTCGGATCCCAGGGATTGCGGGTCAGGCCGTGGACGGCGTTGAAGGTGTGCGAGCCGGCTCCGAATTCGGGCGTGTTGGTCTTGCCGATGCAGACCGTTCCGGCGGCGCCCAGCAGGGTGACGAGGGGGTGGTCTGCTGCCGGCACGTTGTCGGCGAGGGCGCGGCTGCCCTGGGTGGTGCGCCGGCCGGCGGTGTCGAGCAGGTCCTTGTGGGCGATGACCAGGCCCCGGAGGGGTGCGCCGGCCAGCAGTTGCCGATCGGCATCGAGTGCATCGGCCATGGCTGCGGCCCGTTCCCAGTCCGGGTCGACGATGGCGTTGACGACCGGTTCGACCTCGTCGGCGCGCCGCCGGCAGTCGTCGAGCAGTTCCCGGGCAGACAGCCGACGGCCCTCGAGCAGTCGGCGCTGTTCGAGGGCCGTCAGGTCGGATGGTCGCACCCGGTGGACCCTAGGGGTCGGCCGGGTGGGTCTGGAGCGCTGGCTAGTGGATGCCGAGGCCTGCCGGGAGGGTGGCGCCGAATTCGGTGCAGGCGTCCGCCAGCGCGGCGTACAGGTAGTCGCCGAACGAGCGCTCACACGAGATCAGGTACGACGGCTCGCCGCCCCGGTCCGCACGCAGGAGGTCACAGGTGACCTTGGCGACCGAGGCGGAGAAGACGGCCCCATCCGGGGTCATGTCGTCGGAGAGGTCCACGTTGCAGACCTTCTCCAGCACCTTGGCGGCCTTCGGACCCGAGACCCGGATCATCGCTCGGCCGTGCGTGATGTCGAGGACGCTCACGAAGCCGGTCGTGTCGATCGACGCCGCCAACTCGCTGGCTCGCTCGAGGCCGGCGAACAGCGTCCACTCGTCGGGTCGGGTGCCACAGACCAGCGTGCCGTCGGCACGCAGGCGGCTCTCGCCGAAGCCGACCCCCAGGTCGGCGGCAGCGGCCGTGCCGGCGGCTGCACGGACGACGATCTTGGCGGTCGCCGTCTCGTCGGCCACCGCCACGGAGCCGTCGGCGGCCGTGACCGTCCCAGCGGTGATCGGGCTCTTGAAGTCAGACATTCTGTCGCACCCCCTCGGGATCGACGTGGGCATGGTGCTCCTGGACGGTGCCGGTGGTCCGACGGCCGTCCACGAGCAGGATGGTGACGCTGGTGCCGGCGGCGGCGAGCGAGGGGTCGACCTGCCCGAGGCACACGGAACGGCCCAGTGTCGGGGACATCCGGCTGGAGGTGATCCGGCCGAGGATCCGGTTGCTGTCGCCGTCCACGATCTGGTCAGCCTCGGTGGGCACCAGTTGCGGGTCGTCGGGCTGGATCGCCACCAGTACCGGCAGGTCGGTGCGCTCGTAGGCCGCCTTCAACTCGGGCAGGCCGAGCGTGTCCGGCTTGTCCAGCTTCACCAGGCCGCCGAGGCCCGCCGACGGCGCCTTGGTGAGGCCGTCGGTGTCCTGGCCGACGATGTAGTGGCCCTTCTCCAGACGAAGGATCCGCTGCGACTCCACGCCGAACGGCTTGATGCCGAGATCCTCGCCGTTGGCGAGCAGCGCCTCCCAGACATGGAGGGCGTGGCCGGAGGGCACGTGGACCTCGTAGGAGAGCTCGCCGGTGAAGCCGATGCGCCAGATGATGCAGTCCTCGACTCCGGCGACGGTGCCGCGGCGCACGTTGAAGTACGGGAACGCCTCGGGGCTGAGGTCGACGCCGCCGACCAGCCGCAGCAGCAGTTCACGGGACTTCGGACCGGCGACGTTGATGCTGGTGAGCCCGCCGGTGACGGCCGTGACGTGCACGTCCCACTCCGGGCGGTAGGTCTGGAGGTAGTCCTCCAGCATCTCCCAGACGGCACCGGCACCGGACGACGTGGTGGTCATCAGGTAGTGGTCCTCGCCCAGGCGACCCGTGACGCCGTCGTCGGAGACGACGCCGTCCTCGGCGACCATCGTGCCGTAGCGGACCCGGCCGATGTCGAGCTTCTGCCACTTGTTGACGTACACCAACTCGAGGAGCTTGGTGACGTCAGGGCCACGAAGGTCGAGCTTGCCGAGCGGCGTGACGTCGATGATGCCGACGTTCTCGCGCACGTTCAGGGCTTCGCCCATGGGGTCGCCGTAGTGGTCGGGACGCACCCACTGGCCGGCCAGCAGCGGCGCGGCGCCGTGGGCCTCGTGCCAGTCCTGGAGGGCCGAACGGCGGACCGGCTCGAAGATCCGACCGGCCAGCGCTCCCAGCGAGATGGGGGCGTACGGCGGCCGCCACACGGTGGTGCCGATGTCGACCATCTCCATCTGGCGGGCCTTGGCCAGGACGGCGGCGGCGTTGACGGTCTCGAGCTTGCCCTGGGCGGGGCCCATCGTGACCGTCGTGTACCGCTTCATGAGCTCGATCGAGTCGAAGCCCTCGCCGGCAGCCTGGACCAGGTCCTTGGCGGCGACGTCCTCCGAGTAGTCGACCATGCCCTTCTTGGCGTTGGCGTCGTCCGAGAGGTAGCACTCCGGGTGCGGCACGCGGGCCAGCGGGGTCCGCGTGTCCTCCAACACCTCGGGGCGGGGACCTTCGGGGCTGCGGGCCCGGGAGGCCGCGGCGCGGCGGGCGTGGCGCAGGCGCAGGGCCCGGTTGGCCGCCAGCGTGCCGGTGGCCGTGCCATGGGCCGCCAACTCGGCGGTGGTGCCGTTGCCGGTGATGCCACCGGTGGCCAGCACGTTGTCCGGAACCTGGTTCGGGAAGTAGCGGGCCGCCGAGGGGTCGTAGACGGGCCGGTCGCCGGCCATGTTGAGCAACGACGTGGGCGCCGTCCAACCGGTGGCGGTCACCACCAGGTCGGCGTCCACGGTGCGACCGTCCCCGAGGACGACCTTGCTCACGCGTCCGGAGCCCTTGACCTCGGCGATGTCGTCGCCGGCACGGGCATCCAGCGCAGCCACGATCTCGACGCCGGCGGCCTCGAGATCGGCGATCACGGCGTCACCCTCCGGGTTGGCCGAGAGGACCACCGCCTTGCTGCCGGGCTTGACGGCCCACAGGTTGATGAGCCGTCTGGCGGCACCCGAGAGCATGACACCGGGGGTGTCGTTGCCGGAGAACACGTAGGGCCGCTCGATGAGCCCGGGGGCCGCCACGAGCGAACCGGCCCGGGCCTTGACCAGGCGTTCGGGGGCGATGTCGTGGGAGCGCTGCATCACGGCCACCCAGTTGTGGTCGTAGCGACCGGTCACGGTCGAATCCAGCAGCACCTCGATGTTGGGGTGGGCGTCGACGGCGGACCGCAACTCGGCGAGGGCTGCCAGGTCGTCGGCGTCACCCCAGCGGAGGTGGCCGCCCAGCTCGGGCTCGTGCTCGACGAGCATGACCTTGGCGCCGGCCTCGGCGGCCGAGACGGCCGCGGCCATGCCGGCAGGGCCACCACCGGCGACGAGGACGTCGGGGTGGGCGTAGCGCTTGTCGTACGCACCGTGGGTGCTCGTCTCCCAGTGGATGCGGCCACCGGGAGCGAACTTGCGCAGCACCCTCTGGTACACGTTGTGCCAGAACCACTTCGGACGCATGAACGTCTTGTAGTAGAAGCCCGACGACAGGAACCGGCCGACCACCTGGTTGGCGGTGCCGATGTCGAAGTTGAGGTTCGGCCACACGTTCTGGGCGCTGACCTGCATGCCCGCCTCGAGGCGGCGACTGCCGGCCCGCACGTTGGGCTCGTCGCCGACCTGCACGAACAGGTTCGGGTCCCAGTGGTCGGCGGTCATGATGCCGCGCTTGCGCTTGTACTTCATGGATCGGGCGAAGACCTCGACGCCGTTGGCGGCGAGGGCCGAGGCGATGGTGTCGCCCCGGTGCCCGGTGAACGACTTGCCGTTCCAGGTGAAGGACAGGGGCGTGCCCCGGTCGATCACCTCGCCCGGCTGTGCGGGAAGTCGGTTGCTCATGACGCCTCCTGACCACGGATCTCGTTGGTGGCCGTGTTGCGCTCGATGGTGAAGTAACGGCGGCAGCCGCCCCGGCAGTACCAGGTCTCGGTGACCCAGCCGGCGGGGTTCTCCCGCAGGTACAGGTAGGTGCGCCACTCCGAGAGGGAGGCGGTCGCGGGATCGGGGCGAGGGGTGATCTCGCCGCAGGGACGCAGATCCGAGGAGTTCCTCGGGCCGCAGTTCGGACAAGGTACGACAATCATCAGTGACCCACCGCCGCAGCGCCCTTTTCACCGACGAGGTCTCCCTCGGTGAAACGGCTGATGTGGAAGGGAGCGATCAGGTCCGCGTCGCGGCCGGTGGCGATCGTCTCCGCCATGGTTTCGCCGGCCACCGGGCCGGCCTTGAATCCGTAGGTGCCCCACCCGACGTCGACGAAGTAGCCGTCGACCTGGGTGGTTCCCATCACGGGCGAGTAGTCGGGCGTCATGTCGCAGAGGCCCGACCATTGGCGCAGGAGCCGCATCTTGGAGATGCCCGGCATGAGTTCCAGCACGTGCCCGGCCAGCTCCTCGGTGAACTCGAGGGTGCCGTTGACCCGGTAGGTGCCGACGGGGTCGACCGAGGCGCCGAACACGAGCTCGCCTCGGTCGGTCTGGCTGACGTAGACGTGCAGCGACCCGGACACCACCACCGTGGGGAGGAACACCTTGCAGGGCTCGGTGACCGCCGCCTGCAGCGGGTGGGTGGTGATGGGCAGCGTGACGCCGGCCATGTTGGAGAGGAGCGAGGCCCAGCCGGCGGTGCAGTTGACCACCGCCGGGGCGCTGATGTCGCCCCGGTTGGTGCGCACGCCGGTGACCCGGCCGCCGGCACCCTTGCCCTCGGGACCCTCGCCGCCCTCGCAGAGGATGTCGAGTACCTCGGTCTCCTGGAGGAGGTGGACGCCGAGGTGGTCGGCGGCCCGGGCGTAGCCCCACACCACGGCGTCGTGTCGGACGATGCCGCCGGGCGGGTGGTAGAGGGCACCCAGGATCGGGTAGCGGGAGTCCTTGGAGATGTCGAGGCTGGGGGCCTGCTTCTTCACCTCGTGTTCGTCGATGACGCTCGAGTCGATGCCCTGGAGCTTGTTGACCTCGGCCCGCCAGTGCATGGTGCGCAGGGCGGAGTCGGTGTGGGCCAGGGTGAGGTGGCCGCGCCGGGAGAACATGACGTTCAGGTTCAGGTCCTGCGCCATGGTGTTGTACAGGTCCAGCGAGCGGTCGTAGAACGCCACGCCCTCAGGGGTGAGGTAGTTCGACCGGACGATGGCGGTGTTGCGGCCGGAGCCGCCGCCGCCGAGGTAGCCCTTGTCGAGCACGGCGACGTTGGTGATGCCGTGCTCCTTGGCCAGGTAGTAGGCCGTGGCCAGGCCGTGGAGGCCGCCGCCGATGATCACGACGTCGTAGGACGAGCGTGCCTCGGGGCGGCGCCACATGCGCGGCCAGGCCCCGCTGGACAGGCCGTGCTTGAGCAGCTTGCCCGCGGAGTAGGTGTATCCGTGCTTCGCCATCAGGGTCCTTTTCTCGAGTTGCTGGCGGTCAGTGGGTGGTCGGTGGAAGAGATTCAGGGGGTGGGCAGGGGGTGGCCGGGGGCCCCACGCCAGGGGAGCGGGTTGATGCCGGTGCCGTGGAGGGGGAGGTCGTCGGCGAGGTCGCCGGCCGGGATCCGATGGGTGCCGGTCATGCGGTCGGCCAGCATGTTGTGGAAGCGGTGGAGGGGCTCTTCGAAGCGGGGGGAGAGGCGGCCGGGGGTGTAGCCGCCGCCCTGGAGGCCGAGCTGGCCGCGTTCGACGATGTCGATGTCCTCGCCGTTGATGGCGTGCCAGAAGTCGCGGGTGACGGCGAAGTCCTCGTCGGGCACGTCCTCGGAGCCGGGCGGGAGCAGCCAGGTGCAGGTCTCGCGGGTGAGGCCGGGGGCGAGGGGCTCGAGGCGCATGACGACGGCGTGGTTCGGTAGCACGCTCAGGATCACGTTGGGGAACAGTGCGATGAAGCGGCCACTGGTGATGTCGGAGGAGTCGAGGCCCTCGGCAGGGCGCAGGGCGTTCCAGTCGCCCCGTTCGTCGCTGGAGATCGGGGTGGTGGTCTGGCCGCAGTACATGCCGTCGCCCTGGTAGCGGTAGTGGTCCTCGACCCGGGAGACCTTGGCGAGTTCCGGGTGCACCCAGCGCAGGTGGTAGTACTCCTGGAAGTTCTCGCTGATGAGCTTCCAGTTGGCGGCGATCTCGAGCACCTGGGTTTGGTGGCTGCGCCAGTCGGCGAGCCGGTAGCCGGCGAGGCGTTGGCCGAGGTCGCCGAACCACTCGGCGACGGAGGGGGCGGACTCGTCGAGGGTGGCGAACAGGAGGCAGCCCCACTGTTCGACACGCACGGTGTGGAGGCCGTAGTCGGCGGGGTCGAAGCGGTCGATCCCGGCGTCGGCGAACTGCGGGGTGGCCACCAGCACGCCGTCGCGGTCGTAGCCCCAGCGGTGGTACGGGCAGCGGATGGTGCGGCCGAGGGTGCAGTCGGCCTCCACCAGTTGGGTGCCCCGGTGGCGGCAGGTGTTGGCGAAGCCGCGGAGTTCGCCATTGCCGTTTCGGGTGATCAGGACCGAGCGGCCACCCAGGTCGCGGACGAGCACCTTGCCGACCGGGTCGAGTTCGTCGGCGATGCCGACGCAGACCCAGGAGGTGCCGAACACCCGGTCCTGCTCGAGGGCGAAGAAGGCGTCGTCGACGTAGGCCTCGGCCGGGAGGGCGTGCGCCTCGAGGATCGGGCGGCGCGTGCCGACCCAGGCGTCCTCGGACGTCCAGTCCGGGGCAGGGGTGATCGACGGGCCGGGGAGGGGCATGGCGGGCAGTGTAAACAGGATTTCACCCCGTGTAAAGGATGTTTCCTCAGATTACGGATTTTGGTCCGGGTCGGGACGGGGCCGGGACCGGGTCCCGGGGCGGTACGCGCCGGAGCCTAGGGTGGCTCCATGGCGAGGCAACCTGCTCCGGGACTCCACCTCGTCGAGCACCCCCTGGTGGTCCACAAGTTGACCGAGATGCGACGCGTGGAGACCCCGAGCGAGCGGTTTCGACAACTCCTCACCGAGATCAGCTTCCTCCTCACCTACGAGGTCACCCGCGACCTGCCCACCCGCGACGAGCGCATCACCACGCCGCTCACCGAGATGGACGCCCCGGTTCTGGTCGAGGAGCCGGCCGTCATCTCGATCCTCCGGGCCGGCAACGGCCTGCTCGACGGCGTCCAGCGGGTCATCCCCTCCGCCCGGGTGGGTCACGTCGGCCTCTACCGGGACCACGACACACTCGAGGCCGTCGAGTACTACTGCAAGCTCCCGCCAATCGCCGGGCGGACGGTGATCGTGGTCGATCCCATGCTGGCCACCGGCAACTCGGCCGTGGCCGCGCTCGACCGGGTCAAGGCGGACGGACCCGCCGACGTGCGCTTCCTCTGCCTGCTGGCCGCCCCCGAGGGCGTGGCGCAGCTCCGGGAGGCGCATCCCGACGTCGGGATCTGGACGGCGGCGCTGGACGACCACCTCAACGAGGTCGGCTACATCGTCCCCGGCCTGGGCGACGCCGGGGACCGCATCTACGGCACCACCTGAGGTCCCTTGGTGCGGCGCCTCCTCGCCGTGCTGGCTGCGGCGACCCTGGCCGTGGTCGCACCCGGGGGCGAGGTCGCAGGTTCGCCCTCCTCGGCACCGGCCATGTACCTCACCTTCGACGACGGGCCGAACCCCCTGATCACCCCGATCGTGCTCCGGATCCTCGAGCGCCACGGAGCGCAGGCGACCTTCTTTCCGACCGGGCAGACCCTCGACCTCTTCTGGGGGGATGAGGAGGTGCAGGATCTGCTCGACCGGGGGCACGCCATCGGCAACCACACCTGGAGCCACCCGACCCTCTCCACCCTGTGGTGGACGGAGGTGCGCGACGAGTTCATCCGGGGCGGGGCGGCCGTCCGTGAGCGCACCGGCTTCGAACCGTCGTGCGCACGCGTCCCCTACGGCGAGCAGGATCCGGGGATCACGGGGGTGCTGGACGACCTCGGCCTCGCACTCGTGGACTGGCAGGCCGATCCGCAGGAGTGGCGGAGTCCCTCCAGGGAGGAGGCACTCGCCCATGTCCAGCGTTGGGAGGAGTACGGCATGGTCGTGCTCCTCCACGACCGCAAGTGGCAGACCCTCGGAATCCTCGAGGCGATTCTCGAGCACTACGGCAACCGCGGGTGGGTGTTCCCTCCGCTGCCCGAGTGCCGATCGGATGACGAAGCAGCGATGCGTTCGGCGGTACGCGTGGCGGGCGACTCGCCGATCGGGGGGTTCGAGTTCCCCCGGTCGGGACCGCGGAGGTTGAGCGGCTGGGCCTACGACCCGGACCTGCCGGAGGGGGGGCTCGAGGTCAGCGTCTCGGTCGACGGCCACTCGTCCGAGACGCTGCGGACCGGCACCGACCAAGGCTTCTCATTGTCCCTGCCGCACACCGTCGGACCAGTCTGCGTCTGGGTGCGCAACGAGGGGCTTCCGAGGGAGGACGCCTTCCTCGGCTGTCGGACACCGCCCTGGTCCCGTGACTGACCGGGCGCTGTTCCACGAGGCGATTCCCGACGCCCCGGGGCTCTCCGTGGACCTGCACCGCGGGTTCCTCAGCGATGCCGATGCGCACCTCGCCGGCCTGCTGGGAGAGACGCCGTGGGTGCAGGGCGAGATCGTCGTGGCGGGACAACGGCACCCGATCCCGCGGCTGGAGGCGTGGTACGGCGACCCGGGGCGCACCTACACCTACTCGGGTCGTCGACTCGATCCGCTGCCGTGGACACCGCGCCTCGCCGGCCTGCGCGACCGGTGTGCCGAGGCCGCCGGCGACCCCTTCGACTCGGTGCTCGTGAACCGGTACCGGGACGGCCGGGACGCCGTGGGCTGGCACGCCGACGACGAGCCGGAACTGGGGCCCGAGCCGGTGATCGCCTCGCTCTCGCTGGGTGCCACCCGGCGCTTCCGACTCCGACGGAAGGATGGGCGCCACGACCCGGTGACGACCGACCTCGAGCACGGTGACCTGCTGGTCATGCGTGGACCCACCCAGGCCCTCTGGGAGCACTGCCTGGCCCGCACCGCCCGGCCGGTGGGGGAACGGGTCAACCTCACGTTTCGCCGGATCGTCGATCGCCAGCGCCGGTAGCGCCGCGAGTAGCGTCACCGGCGTGGAACTGGCGGCCGAACGGGAGGCCTCCCCGGAGGAGATCCGGTCCTTCCGGGAACTCGGGCACTCCTGCGTGCGCGGCCTCGCCACGCCGGACGAGGTGGCGGCCTTCGCGCCGTCCATCTGCGACGCCGCGGACCGGCTGGCATGGAACCGGGACATCCCGCCGCAGCGGCAGCGCGCCTACGACCGGGCATTCCACCAGGCCATCGGGCTCTGCTGGCAGGACGAGGCCATCCGGGAGTTCGTGTTCGCACCCCGCTTCGCCCGGGTGGCCGCCGAACTGCTGGGCGTCGACGGGGTGCGGCTGTACCACGACCAGGCGCTCGTCAAGCGGGCGGGCGGCGGGCCGACCCCCTGGCACCAGGACGCCTACTACTGGCCGGTCGACGCCGGGGCGGCCATCACGATGTGGATGGCACTCGTGGACATTCCACCGGAGGTCGGCTCGATGGTGTTCGCCGACGGCAGCCACCGACGCGGCGACCTGCGCGGCCCGGCCATCTCGGACGAGTCGGAGGACCACTTCGCACGCCTCGTCGACGAGGAGGCGCTCACCACCTCGACGCACGGGGCGATGGCTGCCGGGGACGCCACCTTCCACGCCGGCTGGACCCTCCACTCGGCCGGGCCGAACCCGTCGGCGGACGACCGGCCGGCCATGACCGTGATCTACGTGGCCGACGGGGCAACGGTGCTGGAGCCCGAGCGGGACGAGCAGCGCCTGGACCTGGCCCTGTACCTGCCCGGCGCCATGCCGGGAGGCCCGGCGGCGACCGACCGGAACCCGCTGCTCTGGGGGTCCGGGACGTAGCCTCGGACCCCGTGACCAGCGACGAACGGGCACTGCGGCGCATGCGCCAGGTGGGGCGCGTGCTGCGCCTCGCGGCCCGCCTCGACGTCGGCCCGCCGGCGACCACGCAGTCCGGGCCGGTGATCCACGCCGCCAACCACCGCAGCTTCGCCGACCTGCTGTTCGCCGCCGCGGCATTCGCCCAGTGGGGCCAGCCGATCCGCTGCCTCGTGGCCGCCGACTACTTCGCCCGGCCCGGCCTCGGCCGCCTGCTCCGGGACCTGCGGTGCATTCCCGTCGAGGGCATGTCCGCCATCGACCTCGCCAAGGAGGTCCTGGCCGAAGGCACGCCGGTGGCGATCATGCCGGAGGGCCGCCTCGTGCCGCCCGACGAATGGGATGAAGGCCGCGTGGGTCGCCCGCACCCGGGGGTGGGACGGCTGGCGATCGACACGGGCCTGCCGGTGGCGGTGGCGGGGGCCGCCGGTACCGAGGACCTGTGGCCGCGGGGACGCAGCCGCCCATTCATGCAACCCTGGAAGCGGAGGCTGCTCACGATGCGCACCGGCTTCCTCGGCCCCGTCGACGCCGAGCACTCCCGTGACGCCATGGCGGCCATCTGGGACGGCGTCAAGGCCTGCGTGGCCGAGGCCGAGGCGGCGAGGAGGGGAGAGGGGTAGTTCTCCCCGGCTCAGGCGTGGGTGCCGTGGCCGTGGTCGTCGACGACGAGGAGGTCGTGTGCGTGGTCGTGGCCGGCGTGGTCGCCCAGCACCCGGTCGCCGTAGGCCTCGCGCAGCACGGCCGGCGTGAGTACCTCGTCGGGGGCGCCCTCGGCGACGAGACGGCGGTCGAGGACGAGGACCCGGCCACAGTGCCGGGCTTCGTCCAGGTTGTGCGTCGTGACGACGACCGTGTGCCCGGCAGCGGTCTCGGCGTCGACCACCCCGAGGATGCGTTCCTGGCTGGCCAGGTCGAGGCCGGTGATCGGCTCGTCCAGCAGCAGGAGGGGGGCCTGGCGGGCCACGGCCTGGGCCACCAGGGCACGCTGCCGCTGGCCACCGGAGAGCTCGCCCACCTGTCGGTCGAGCAGGTTCCCGACCTCGAGGCGCTCCACCGCCTCCGCGATGGCTGCCCGGTCGGCTGGGCGGAGGCGGCGGGGGAGCGGCGAGCCGTCGAACCGGCCCATGCGCACCACCTCGGCAACCGTGAGCGGAAGCCAGCGGTGCTCGTGGGCCTGTGCCACCAGCGCCACGCGGGACGTGGGGACCCGGACGTGGCCGGCCGCCGGCGCCAGCAGGCCCGCCAGCACCTCGAGGAGGGTCGTCTTGCCCGAGCCGTTCGGCCCGACCAGCGCCGTGGAGGAGCCGGCGGGGAATGAGGTGGACACCGCGTCGAGGGCGAGGCGGCCGCCGCGATGGACGGTCACCGCGTCGAGGGTGATGGATTCGACGATCGTCGGCATGGTGAGAACGATTCTCGCTGACGTGGCGCGTGACCGCAACCACGTCGCTGGCCACGGCCACGCTTGAGTGCGCTCCCAGGGCGGCGACTACGTTGCGGCCATGGCCGGGAGCGAGATCGTCGCCAAGGGGGATCCGTCCACCGGGCTGGCGCTCGAGCGGCGGCCGCGGACCGACTTCCCGACGTACATCGGCCCCGCCACCCACCTGGCCGAGGAGCGGGCCCGGCTGACGACCCTCACCTGGGAGCACTTCGACGCTCGCATGCTGGGGGCGACCATCGGCGCCGAGCTGACCGGCATCGACCTCACCGTCGAGCTGCCGCAGGCGGCCATCGACGAGATCGCCGCCGCCCTGGCCGCCTACAAGGTCCTCTTCTTCCGGGGCCAGCCCTTCACCCCGGACCGGCACGTGGCCTTCGCCCGTCGCTTCGGCGACCTCGAGGTGCACCCGTTCATCCCACCCAACACCGAACAGCCGGAACTGGTGCGGTTCGAGAAGGGGGCCGACGTCACCGGCTACGAGAACCAGTGGCACCACGACGTCACGTGGCGGGAGTGCCCCTCGAGGGCCACGGTCCTGCGGGCCGTCCAGGTGCCCGAGGTCGGCGGCGACACGCTCTTCGCCGACATGTACGCCGCCTACGAGGTCCTCGCCCCCGAGACCAAGGCCGAACTCGACGGGCTCGACGTCGTCCACGACTTCGTTCAGGCCTTCGGACGCAACGTCCCCGACGACCGGATGGCCGACATGCGCGAGCAGTACCCCGAGATGCTCCACCCGGCGGTGTGCACCCACGAGGTGACCGGCCGCCCCTACCTCTACCTGAACCGCACCTTCGTCAACCGCTTCGCCGGTCGGACCCGCGAGGAGTCGTGCGAGCTGCTGGATCGGCTCTGCCGCATGGCCGACACCCCCGAGTATCAGTGCCGCTTCCACTGGGAGCCGGACTCGGTGGCCTTCTGGGACAACCGGGCCGTCCAGCACCTGGCGTGCTCCGACTACTGGCCCGAGGTCCGGATCATGGAGCGGGCCAGCATCGTGGGAGAGCGCCCCCGCTGCTGAGTCCCGGAGGCACTACCAGAGGCCCACGGACAGCCCGGCGGCCAGGGTGCCACCCAGTTCACGGGCCGCCCCAAGGTGCTCCTCGGTGAGGTCGCCGGCGGCGATCACGGGCGGTGCCGCCTCCCTCCACCCCAGTCCGGCCGCCAGCGGCGTCACGGCGGCCACGGCGCCCGTGCCGTCCCCGCCAGCCCGTACGGCGAGCACGTAGGGCCGGCCACGGGTGTGTTCGAGGCACGGGTAGTAGACCGTGTCGAAGAAGTGCTTGAGCGCCCCCGACATGTAGCCGAAGTTCTCGGGGGCGCAGAGGGCTATCCCGTCGGCGGCCAGGACGTCCTCGACCCCGGCCTCAAGCGCCGGAACGACGACGACCTCGACACCTTCGATGGCCGGGTCCTCGGCGCCCTCCCGAAGGGCCTCGGCCAGTGCCTGCGCCCCGCCGGTGGCGGAGTGCCAGACGAGGAGCAGGCGCGGCACCGGTGCCTCCGGTTCAGAAGTGGTACGGAAAGTCCGACCAGTCGGGCGGGCGCTTCTCGAGGAACGCCTCCCGCCCCTCGGCAGCCTCGTCGGTGCCATAGGCGAGGCGGGTGGCCTCGCCGGCGAAGACCTGCTGGCCGACCAGGCCGTCGTCGACCAGGTTGAAGGCGAACTTGAGCATGCGCTGGGCGGTGGGGCTCTTGGCGTTGATGGCTGCCGCCCACTCCAGGGCGACGGACTCGAGGTCGGCGTGGTCGACCACCTCGTTGACCATGCCCATGGCGTGGGCCTGCTCGGCCGAGTACTCCCGGCCGAGGAAGAACACCTCCCTGGCGAACTTCTGGCCGACCTGGCGGGCCAGGTAGGCCGAGCCGAAGCCGCCGTCGAAGCTGGCCACGTCGGCGTCGGTCTGCTTGAAGCGGGCATGCTGGCGGCTGGCCAGCGTCAGGTCGGCCACCACGTGGAGGCTGTGGCCGCCGCCGGCCGCCCAGCCCGGCACCACGGCGATGACGACCTTGCCCATGAACCGGATCAGGCGCTGCACCTCGAGGATGTGGAGCCGGCCGGTACGGGCCGGGTCGACGCTCTCCTCGGTCTCACCCTCGGCGTAGCGGTAGCCGTCCCGGCCCCGGATGCGCTGGTCGCCACCGGAGCAGAATGCCCAGCCGCCGTCGCGGGGCGAGGGGCCATTGCCCGTGAGCAGGATCGTGCCCACGTCGGTGGTCATCCGGGCGTGGTCGAGCGCCCGGTACAGCTCGTCGACGGTCTGCGGCCGGAAGGCGTTGCGGACCTCGGGACGGTCGAAGGCGATCCGGACGGTGCCCCGGTCGGTGCCCGTCCGCCCCCGGTGGTAGGTGAGGTCGACCAGGTCGAAGCCCTCCACGGGCTCCCAGCGCTCCGGGTCGAAGGTCTCCGAGACCTCGGTCGTCGACATGTGGGTCCTCCTGCGTCCGTCCGGATCCTACGTCCAGAGGCGGAGCCGTCCCCTGCCCGAACCCACGATCGTCCCATTGAGACGGCGGCGGTGGCCCGGATCGGCGAGGAGCTCGTCGCCACGGCCCGCCACCCCACGGCGGGTGGACTCCCCGGTCTGAGCGGAGGCGTACCGCTCAAGGGGCGTGGGGCGGGTCCACCTCGAGGGCACCCGAGGCCACCAGCGACTCGACTTGTGCCGGGTCCATGCCGAGGTCGCCGACGCACACCTCCCGGGTGTGCTCACCCAGGCCCGGGGCCGGGCCGAGGAACGGGGTGGTCATCACCGTCCCACGGAAGCACGGCCCGTCCAGCGTGAGCGGTCCGAGCGGTGGCTGGTCGACCTCGGGAAGGAAGCCCCGGGCCGTCAGGTGCGGGTCCGTCAACTGGTCGACCGTCGTGGCCATCGGTGCGGCGGGGACGCCCTCGTCCTGGCAGGCGGCGACCACCTCCTCCCGTGTGCAGGTCGCCGTCCAGGCTGCCACACCCGCGTCGACCGCCTCCCGATGCGCCCGCCGGCCCTCGCCATCCCCGAATCGCGCGTCGTCCGCCCATGCGGGTCCGCCCATGGCCCGCCGCAGGCCGGCCCAGTCGTCGTCGTCACGGACGCAGACCACGCACCACTGCTCTTCGCCTGCGCAGGGAAACACGCCCCAGGGGGCGCCCCGCTGCGAGTCGTTGCCCATCGGTCGCACCGAGCCCGGGTCGAGGGCCTCGCCGATGAACAGGTCGCCCAGCGTGCCCATGAGTGCCTCCACCTGGGCGATCTCGACGTGGGCGCCCGCTCCCGAGCGGTTGCGTGCGAACAGGGACGCCGTGGCGAACAGGGCGCACACCCGGCCGGCCAGGTGGTCCGGATGGATGGCCGGGCTGCCCGGCGGAGGATCGCCGTCGTCGAAGTTCCAGAGCCAGCTGAGGCCCCCGACGCTCTGAATGGTCGGTCCGTAGCCGCTCCAGTTGGCGAACGGCCCCCGGCTGCCCATGAGCTGGCTGCTCACCATGACGAGGCCGGGGTTCAACTCCCGGAGCTCCTCCCACGAGAGCCCGAGTGCCGCCATCGTGCCCGTCGAGTTGTTCTCGACCACCACGTCGGCCCGGCGGACCAGCTCGCGGACGACCGCCAGGCCGTCGGGGTGCTTCAGGTTGGCTCCGAGGCTCCGCTTGGAGCGGCTGGACGAGGCGAAGGAGGCCGTCATCTCGCCGCCGAGGATGAGGCGGATGAAGTCGGGGTAGGTGCGACTCTCCACCTTCACCACGTCGGCGCCGTACTCGGCCAGCATCCGTCCGCATTCCACCCCGACGCCGCCGTGGCCGAAGTCGACGACCCGGACGCCCTCGAGGGGGAGTGGTGCCGGATCGCCCGCTGCCGTCGGCGCCGCAGGTCCGGCACCCGAAAAGCACGCCTCGTGCTCGCCCGGGTTGGGCGCACGGTGCTGGTAGCCGGCCCGGGTGCCGTCGACTTCCCCGAAGCCGGACATGATCGGGCCCGTGACCCCGTCGGCCAACTCGGCCTCGACGAAGGTCCCCCTGGCGGCGAAGTGCTCGCTGGCGAGGACCTCCGACGGCTCGAGCATCGGCAGCGCCACGACGCCACGACGCTGCGCCTCGGCGGATCCCTCCACCTTCCCGAGGGTCGACCAGTGCTCCCAGAAGAGGGGATTCAGCACGTCCATGTTCATGAGTCGGTTGAACGTGCCCTCCCAGTACTCGTCGGCGAAGGCCTCCGGGGAGCCCATCCACTCCCAGAGGGCACGCCACTGGCGGGGGGACAGGACCACCTGGCGGACCATGCCATCGGCGCAAGGGATGTTCGGGTAGATGGGGCTGTCCCCGGACCGCAACGTGTTGGGCGTGCCGCCCTGTCGCAACGAGGCGTCGGCGTTCGGGAGCAGCCAGCTGTTCATCTGGATGAGGGCCTCGAGGGCGGAGACGTCCAGGTGCTGGCCGCCGGCGCCCCGATCCCGGTGGAGGAGGGCCAGGACCACCGCGTAGGCGCCGAGGACGCCGAGCGTGTCGTGGGCGACCGTTCCCGGGACGAGCAGCGGAGGCTTGCCGGGGAGCCCGGATAGCGAAAGCCAGCCGGACCGGGCGACCACCGTGTCGTCGGTCGCCGCCAGGCCGGCGTCCGGCCCGTCCTGACCGAAGTCGGTGAGCGAGGCCACGATGAGATCGGGGTGGGCGGCGACGAGTTCCGTCGGGACGAGGCCCAGGCCGGCCAGGTGGCCGGGCCGGGCCGACTCGACCAGTACGTCGGCGTCCCCGAGCAGCTCGCGGAGCCGGTCGACGTCGTCGGGCATCGTGAGGTCGAGGACGGTGCCGCGCTTGTTCGTGTTGCGGTAGGCGAAGTAGAGGGAGGTGCCGTCGGGGGCGAAAGGGGGCAGGTGGCGGGAGGTGCCACCGCCCGGGGGCTCCACCCGCAGGACATCGGCACCCAGGTCGGCCAGGAGGCGGCCGCAGAGTTCTCCCCGCTCGTCGGCGAGGTCGACGACCCGGACCCCCTCGAGCGGACGGTGCGGTGCGTTCATCGGCCCCCCGGGCGCCTGTTCCCCACGACCGCGGATTCTGGCACGGGTCGAGGGTGGGGGGAGCACCCGAGCAGGCGGATCCGGGCGGTACGGTTCGCCCGATGCCGGTTGCTCGCGCGTGCCGTCGGACGGGAACGCTCCTCGTCGTCCTCGTCGTCCTCGGCGCGCTGGCGGGAGTCGCCGCCGCGGTCCCTGACACCGACGACATCCGGGACGCCAGGGACCGCCGAGAGGAGGCCAAGGACCAGGCGGCCTCGGTGGCCGAGCAACTCGAGTTGGTGAAAGCGGAGGATGTCGAGGTGGCCGATGCCCTCCGGGCGCTCGACGAGTACGTGGCCCTCCAACAGGCCAAGATCGCCGCCGCCCGTCAGGCCATCGAGGCGGCCGAGGCCGAGGCCACCCTGCGCTGGGTCGAGGCCGGGCACGTGGGGGAGGAGATCACCGGACTCCGCGCCCAGTTGGAACGGCTGGCGGTGGACGCCTACGTGGGCGCCATCCGTCCGGGCACGCTCCTCGAGGCCGAGGACCTCTCCACGGGCTTGCGCATGTCGGCGATCCTCGACGTGGTCACCGGCGACCGGGGCGACCTGCTTGAACGCCTCCGGGCCCTCGAATCCGATAGCGAGGACGTGGCCCGCATGGCTGACGAGGCCATCGCGGACGCAGAACTCCAGGAGCAGGAGCTCGAGTCCTCGGTGCTGCTCCTGGCGCGTCGGATCGCGGCACAGGAGGCCGCCCAGGAGGAGCTCTCGAAGCGGATCGCCGCCCACGAGCAGGAGATCCGAGACTTCGAGCGCGAGCAGTACCGGATGGCCATCCTCATCGAGAACCTCGTCGCCGAGGAACTCCGCAAGGCGGCTCCGAAGTTGACCGAGCAGTCGGCCTCGGGATTCATCTTCCCGATAGCGGGACGGATCGGCTCCGGCTTCGGGCCCCGCAAGCACCCCATTTTCGGCACCGTGCGCCAGCACAACGGCGTCGACGTCGGCTGCGTCGCCGGCCAGCCCATCTGGGCGGCCAAGGCCGGCGAGGTGATCTTCGCTGGTTGGCGGGACGGCTACGGCAACGTGGTCCTGATCGAGCACGAGGGCTACGTCGTGACGCTCTATGCCCACCTGTCCAAGATCTCGGTTCGCAAGGGACATGACCTCGCGGCCGGTGACCCCCTCGGCGAGTGCGGATCGACAGGCTGGTCGACCGGCCCCCACCTGCACTTCGAGGTCCGGGTCGGTGGCGAGGCCAAGGACCCGTTGCTGGTCCTCCCAGCCTGAGGTGACCTTGGGAAGCCGGGCCCGGGCGGGCTGGACGACGGCCGTCGTGGCTGGTGTCCTCGGGTTCGTCCTCACCGTGGCTGCCGGCGGGGACGGGCCCCTGATCGGCGAGGTCGGGTTGTCCCGTTGGTCGCGGGACCACACGCCCGGTGTGCTCGATCCCCTGGCCGAACTCCTCGACCTGCTCCTGACCGACCTCGCGGCGCCGATCGTCTTCGTCGTACTCCTGCTCGGGGTCTGGTGGGCGTGGGGCCGCTACCCGGCGGCGATCCTCGCCCTCGCCGGTGCCGCCACAGGACTCACCCGGGTCGCCGACCTGGTCGAGCGACCCCGCCCTACGCCCGGCCTCCGCTGGACCGGCTACACGTACGGCACCGGCGGCTACCCCAGTGGCCACGCGGTGTTCGCGGTACTCGTGCTGGGCACCCTCGCGCTCCTCGCCCGACGCCACCTGGTGGGTCGGGCCGGTGGGCGCCTGACGATCGCACTCTGGCTCCTCGTGGCACTGGTCTGCTGGCTCCGCATCAGCGAACTCGAGCACTGGCCGGCGGATGTGGCCGGTGGCGTGCTACTGGCGTTGCCTGCACTCCTCGGCGTGTCCTGGCTCGAGCCTCGGATACCCCGCTGGGTGGCGCAGTGGCCGCGGCTGGCCCGCCTACTCGGGACGGCCGGCGCCTGAAAACGGCGAAAGGGGCCCCGAAGGGCCCCTTCCGGGAGATCGGAGGCTGGGTCGCTCAGCCCACGAAGGCGGAGGCGAACACCAGGCTCACGATGGTCATGACCTTGATGAGGATGTTCATGGCAGGACCCGAGGTGTCCTTGAAGGGGTCGCCCACGGTGTCGCCGACGACAGCGGCCTTGTGGCTCTCCGAACCCTTGCCGCCGTGGTGGCCGGCCTCGATGTACTTCTTGGCGTTGTCCCAGGCGCCGCCGGCGTTGGCCATGAAGATGGCGAGGCAGAAGCCGGCGACGAGGGCACCAGCCAGGAAGCCGCCCAGGGCGTCGACGCTGATGAAGCCCATCACCAGGGGCACGACCACGGCGAGAGCGCCGGGGACGATCATTTCCTTGAGGGAGGCCTGGGTGGAGATCGCGACGCAGCGGGCCGAGTCGGGGATGACCCCCTCCTTGCCCTCGCGCAGGCCGGGGATCTCGCGGAACTGGCGCCGCACCTCCTCGATCATCTGCTGGGCGGCACGACCGACGGCGTCGATCGTGAGGGCCGCGAACAGGAACGGCAGCATGGCGCCGATGAAGAGGCCGATGAAGACCTCGACCTCGCCGATGTTGAGCGAGAGGTTGCCGCCGGCGGCCGCCACGGCGAACTCGAAGCTCTTGAAGAGTGCCAGGGACGACCACGCCGGTGGTGGCCAGCATGCCGATGGCGGCCACGGCGATCCCGTAGAGGCCGCCGTCGAGGCTCCCGATCTGATCGAAGGCCATCTCGCCACCCCAGTAGGCGACGCCGACGCCGAGGGCCAGCAGGCCGACCGAGGCGGCCACGGACAGGAGGCCGGCGGAGACGCCACCGAGGACGGTGGTGGCCGGGCCGGTCACGGTCTGGCCGGCGATCTTCTTGACCGGGCCGAAGTGGTCGGAGGTGTAGAACTCCGCGGTCTTGCCGAGCGCCCAGCCCGCGAC
>LULL01000234.1_pt1 | contig 20435 bp, 21 predicted proteins | sample 728161 | NCBI WGS metagenome assembly LULL01 (sample SAMN03860290, study PRJNA289734) | marine metagenome | biome: seawater column; feature: ocean; material: water; isolation source: Red Sea water column Station 149 - depth 500m | place: Saudi Arabia: Red Sea | collected 2011-10-15 | depth 500 m
TTTGGATTGTCACTGCTTGCTCCAAAGTTAACATATTGAGCAGTCCAAAATGACCGCTATATTAACCAAGGGGGTCAGTTTTTAAATGCCATTAGGGGGTCATTTTTACACTGCCGCTAACAGTGGAGCGACATAAATGTTTGGGTCAGCTTGTAGTAATGCCAACTGAGCAAACTGTTGTTTAAACTGATTAAAGTCCATCATCGATTTTTCACTCATGTTCCCATGAAGGCCTGATCAAAATATAAATTTCAGTAATTGAAACGGCCACATGATGGCGCGTCCAAAAAGGTAGGCTGCGATTGGTCCACTGTCTTCAATCCGCCAAAGCAGATAAAACCAATACAGCACCGCAATACTGAGATAAGAGATCACTATTTCTTTATTCATGTTTTTTTCTTCGCTTTATCTTTGTTTTAACTATTCATTCGGTGCGATCAGTTGCCAACCAATATCTGAGTCGAAGGGTCGTAGATAGACGGTTTGCTCTTGGATAAACGATTGCTTGTATTCATCGTCAAAGCGTTCAACATGCACTTGGCAACTGTAGAGGTCATATTTGGAACTGGTGCCTGTCTGCCCTGCAAATAAATTACCGACTTGGCATTGTTGTAACTTGATCTGTATCACCGAGCGATCTTGGGCATGCAATAACTGAAGTATGGCATTCGCTTTAGGAATTTCCCGCGCTGCATCTTGTACTCCACAACCCGTTAAACTCCCCAGCAATAACAGGGTGCTGACGACTCCAGTGCTGATACGAGACTTGAGTTGAAATGGTTTGAACATTTTATAGTGCTCCCTCAGTTTCACTCGATGCAGCCTCTAAACTCAGTTGAGTGAGTTCTTCTTCTGTTGGTGGTCTAGATTCCAAGATGGGTTCTGGGGCTTGTTGCTCAGGGTCTCGGTAGTTTTTTAGGCCAAATTGAAACGGTAGTTGTTGTTGAAGTGGATATGGCTGTTTGGAATTGAGGCTTTGATTAGACTCATCTGCAATTAATGGACGGGTGCTTAAATACAGTTGAGAGGGATTGATGGTAGCTAAGCGTAGGTAGCGGTCATCATTGTTGTTGTGCTGATAGAGGATGACTTGATCGATGCGTAGTTGTCCTTGTTGCACACTGAAGATAAAGCCCAGATAGTTTCGTTTATCTCGTTCATCTCTCAAATTGCCGAGTATGATTTCGGCATCCTTCACTGAGGCACTAAAGATCAGATTTAAGGTCGAGACCACTGAGGAATAATAATCCGCTGTGGTGGTGGATGAGGCTTGGATGTGCATCACTTGACGATCTACATCATATTGCGCTGAATCTTCCGCTGTGGGACTCAGTACATTGATTGGGATCGGTGCAGCCAAGTAATTTAAAGCATCTTCGAGTCGCCCTAAGTCGACGTTGACCTGAGCCGTGAGTTTTTTATGTTTAGCATTTTCAGCGTGTAGGCGTTGTTGGTACTGCTCCGTGGTTTCAAACTCATCTTTGCCTTGCCCTTCAACAGGAGTTTTAAGAAAACGAGCATGGTTAATCACGAGATCATTTGCACTGGCAAACAGATCATTGTTTAGACATTCCTGTAAGGATTGCTGACCTGGTTTTTCTACACCCAGCACCAAGATTTGATTTGCTTTGAGTTGCAGTTTGTCTCGGAACTGTTGCAACGCAGATCGATTGCCTTCTTGAGCATGCAGATAATCGCGGAAACCTGAAACATCAGCTTCGGCTAGTTGTTGATTTAAAAATGGTTGTATTAATTTGGCCTCGACCAGAACAGGTCGATGTGTTGGTTCAAGTCGTTGGCTGAGTGCTGCATTTTCGTCAGGGCGTAAAACTTCAGTGGAAGCATTTTTATTTCCACAGCCGATCAGTAAAAATGATCCGAGCACACAGACAAACAGAGGATGGAGATCCTTCATTTGTTTACCCCAGATAAAATTATTGTTTTAGGTATGCTGCTATTGGTTTAGCGATGACAAAGCCATACACAGCACTGGGGTAGCGACAAATCAGGAAATTTTAAAAATTGTAGACGCATGAGGCGACTCCTTGTGTAAATAAAGAAGCTCTACCACATCACTGCTAAATAATGGTGGCAGAACGAAAGGGGTTAGCAGACTGGTACACAAGGACCCAGCACGCGCAAGCGCGTCCCCCTCCGTCCTACCATAAAGAAAAAGGGGGACGTAAGGATCCAGTATTAAAAGGCAAGCCTTTTAATACTCTTGTGTAAACGGTCTGCTAAAACCGACTGGCAATGTAGGCCAGCATCGAAAGGATAGCCCCCACTCCGTCTGGCGTCAAGCAGTCAGAGTGGTGTAAATAGATTGGTGTAGAATTCACATACAAAAACTGTCACAACATGTTATTAAACAAAATTTTCAAAATTCAAATCTAAATTTTTTAATTGGTTGTCCGTATATTTTGTAGTATTGCCCTGCAAATAAATACTTCAAAATTCAAGTTCAGAGCATGATAAAAATATTATACAATTTAGTAATTAATGATAATTTGTACAAGTTCAAAGGGTAAAATATGCAGTGGAAAAATTTAGAAGAACAGCCAGTGGAATGGTTAGATTTAACTGACGTAGATGAGCTAAAAAAGAGAACAGCTAAAGAGATTAAATCGGAAGCTAAAATTGCCAAAAAATTAATTGCATTGTCTCAAAAATCATCACAACAGCATAACTATCCTGTAATCAGAAACGATCTGGTTTTAAATAAAATGCTGAGCACAATTCAATCAAATCAGTTCGAATCAATTAGAGGGCTGATATCACTTAGCAATGGAAGTAACGAACAACCTAAAGTTTTTCACTTTTTATCAGGAAAAGTAATATCCGACAGTTTTGTAAAAGATATTAAAGACTGCCATTGGAATGACGTACTCTTCTTAAGAAATTCCAAGCAACCTGCAGATACCTTTCATCAACTCAAAAGTGCAATTATCATAATTTTTGGTATTTTTATTGAACATATTATTGGCGATAAATTCCATAATGGTTTAAACCTCGCAATGGCACTAAAGCTTGTAACAAAAGAAATGAGTAGAAATTCAAACTCAAATCAAGAGGTTGAAATAGATATCATTCGTGGACTAATGAAACTTGTAGACAAGTTTGATGAATATAGTCAATCATCTGATGAAGTGAGATTTGAAGAGTTGCTTGTTCAACTTGATATCATTAAGGCATCATTAAAAATTAAGGATGCTAAACAAAAGGAAAAATTTGAAGATCAGTACCAACCTAAAACAGCAGCACTATATCGAATAAGATTCATATTAGAGTTACTTCAAGCAATCATTGATGAATTTATTGATTTAGGAATATTAGATAAGTACAAAATTTCAAGTGCCCCAGAAAATAAGAATATTCCTGTAGCTACCAATCATCTTTTATTAAATGAGAAAAAATTACTTAGTAGGTTAAATGGTGAAGAGCGTAATCGACGAGCCAATCAAGGTAGAACACAAATAACTCAACGTATTAAACAAAAAATCAAAGAGTTTCTTGGCTCTCTTTCAAGTCAGAAATACAAAAGTATAAATGAAGCAGCAGAAAACTTGAGTCAATTACGAACTAACGAAATAAATAAAATTATCCAAGAGGATCAAGCTTATTACCAACACAACTTTCAATATGATAAGGATAGATATTTTGAACTTATTAGAGACATCTTAAGAGCTGATGAAGCTTTAGAATCAAAATATATACATAAACAAATGAAAAATAATAAATAATTCAGAAAAATTTTTTCTAGGAGAGCTCTCATCTAATTTTTTTTAAAACAGTACATTAATTACAAGCCCAATATTGATGCATGTGACAGATGCATCAATATTTTGAGTGATACTTAATTTCTTCAATTTATATTGATTAAAAGTTGGTAATTATGTACATGAAAATCAATACGATTTCACGGCAAAAATGGCGCTATCAAAAGCCATTTTTAACTCAATCAACGCATGCAACATTAAGGATTATACTATTAATTACAATAGTTTACTCACAGCATAGCAAGGTATTTATATTCCCTAAAACCTGCATTCTCGCTTTGATTCTGAACTTGATACATTTATTTCTTTCGAACATAAATGTTTGTTCTTATATTCAAAAATATCACATGTCTGCTTTATTAGAACAGAAAAAGGTGTACTCATGAATAAGAAGCTAAGAAAAGTAGATGCTCGACTTGCAAAAATTTCCCAAAATGTACCCAAACCTAAACTAGTAGAGGTTGTTTTAAGTAATTACGCCAGTAATAATTTAAATCGATCTGAAGCAAAAAAAATAAGCTATGAAAACTTAGATGAAAGAGAAATCTTGTCATTAATTTCTCTCCCAGCGTATGAGCTAAGACCTTCATCTTCACTCGAAAAAAGTTTGATATACAGAGAACATCGCATTAAGAGGATGCTGAATATAACTTACTTCGTGAGAGAGTGTCTCAAAGTAAAACAGGTTAGCAGCCACTATCAAGTCAGTTGATAAGTTTAATGGTTTCTTTACATACCCTGATTGGTTTCGTCCTTTTATTCATATTTTTGATGAACTAATAGATACAAATAGAAGGCTACTTGAAGACTTTCAGGTTTGTGAAGAAATCTCATGCTTCTTTGAAGCATTAGACTTGTTGGATAGCGATATTAATTTGTTCGGCCTCTTTGAACAGAAGAAGCAAAATCTGCACTATCTTCAAGTGAGAACCAACTTATTAAATCGTTTTTTTCAACTGATACGTGAGTGTATGAATAGTAACGAGGTCAAAATCGCTATTCAAAAGCGTACCCAAAAGTGTGCTGCTCAATTAAAAGGTTGTCGTAAACTGATAGATGCTTGCTTTGAGCGACATTCAAAGCTCTTAGTGTTACGAATTGACTTTGGATTCAAAGTTCCAGATGAGATTTGGCAAAGTAACTATCACTTTAAAGACCTTAAGCATGAGTTTCACTCTAGAGATAATCTGAAATTGTTAAAGAACTTGCTGAAACAATTCATGAATAACCGTAGGCATAATTCAATTTTGAATAAGATCTTCGCTTACATAATTAAATTTGAACACGGTATCAAGAAAGGGTTTCATGCACACACGATACTCTTTCTGAATGGTAATGAATGTATGAAAGATGGTTACTACGCAAATCAGATTACAGAATATTGGAATAAGCTCACGCACGGTAATGGCTGCACCTATAACTGCAATAAAGCAAAACACAAATACAAAAGATTAGGTATCGGTATGATTAATCACCTTGATCGTGAAAAGCGTATAGTTTTAGACAAATGTCTTCAATATCTGTGTAAAGCAGATCAATCATTCATATTCAGAGCACTAGATTCCTCTGAATATAGAGCCATCCAGAAAAGCCAAAAACCCAAAAAAATTAGCAATGCTGGTAGACCCCGCAGAGCATCAATTTCATCGTCTGTAATTAAAAAAAGCGGAGGTAAATAATATGTTTAAGAAAAATGATACTCTTCTGCTACAGCGTACATATATCAGTAATTTAGCAAGAATCGCCCAACCTCACATCAGCCCAGTAACACTCGGGCAAGTGAGTGTTGAATTATCAAGTGTCCATTTGCCTAGTCTAGCTAGTTCTGAAAATGGCTATCAGAATATTAAAGCTTTGTCTCAAAATATTGACAAGCTTATAAAATCCTTGCACATGGCACATCATTTACCTTGGGTGAATGGGAGCATGAACTTAATGCTACACCCAAAACTATTCCTATGTATTGAATTAGCAAAGCGATATGGATTAGTTGAACAAAATCTTTTTTACGGAACTGATCCAATAAAGGCTTCTTGGTTCATTCGTGAATATCAGGATTCTCAGCATACTCATTATTTCAATGAGTTGAAAAAGACTTGGGAACATACTCTAAAGTTGAGTGAACAAGAACTTAGTCACTCTCTAAAATTAGTTAATAAAGTAGCAAATGGGTTTGCACTTCATGAGTTCATATCCATAATCGATTCATCCCCAATTAACTCACTTCATTTAAATGAGTTTATTGAGGATGTAAAGAATGGATTCATAGTTAATATGAAGGAAGACGAATTACTGGCGATTTTCCTGAAAAAAGAGCCTCTTCCCAATAGACAGATGAGATTACGTTTTATCATTTTGTTAAAACGTGATTTCTTGGACAGCCCTGCACATCTGACCGACTTAAGTTCTTTTGAAAAGATTAAATTATCTGTTGAACAAACACACAGCTACCAAATCCTCTATGATCCATCTCTGTTGAATGGCTATATGCAGAGTAATCTTTATCATAAAAAAACTCAGTCGTTTAAAGAACAGATAAAGCAGCTCAGAGTCTACCTTACGGGGACTGATGCTCTATACAGGATTGGGAGCGTAGAACCTACCTTTAGTGTTTTGTATACGAAAGTCAAAGTTCAATGTTTGGAGGGTGTGTAAAATGGGTGCATTCCAGCTTAATACGGCAGACTATCTATTTATGAAATATCGTTCAATGACAGTTCTGCTAGATGAGATAGTACGAGACTACTACCCTCACCTCAGCAAAATAAAAGTCCTAGAAAAAGCGCGTAATCAGGAATTTCCTTTTTCTTGCTTTAAATTGGATAAAAGTCAAAAGGCACCATATTTTGTTCACATCCAAGACCTTGCAAAGGTCTTGGAACAACGATATACATTAGCTCATAAGGATCACGTTACTCTTCACCTATAAAGGGTAATACTTCTGCCAGCTCTATCGTCTTTTTCCGTTTCTTAACAGAAACATATCTTTCCAAACTTCCCCACGAATCATGCAGGCTTACCTGCTGAATCTGGGGAATGGTAAACCCCTGTTCCGCAAGACGTGTACATCCCTCGTGCCTTAAATCATGAAATCGTAAATCTTCAATACCCAGTAATTTACAGGCATTTCTAAACTCACCACCGATGGTTCTAGGGCTAAGTGGTATCAGTAAATCCTTATCGTATCCTCTTTTAAGCATACGTTTTCTCACATCTTTACGCTGTAATAGCTCAATCATCTTTTGACAGGGTTCAAGTACATTAAACTCTTTATGATTTCCTTTGGAGCCCTTGGGGTTTTTTAGGTCCCTGACTTTCCAAACCTCATTATCCACATCATGATCAGCTAAGAGCATCTCTGTTATTTCTGCCTCACGTCGACATGAAAATATAGCAAACCACATGATCAAGTGCATGGGATAACTATATACAGGGTTCTGCCATTTTCGATAAAAGTACTCTGTCAGTTTTTTTAACTCCGCCGTGGTCGGCAATCTGTCACGCTTGCCACTGGAGGAAATTTGCCTTGTTTTTCTTAATTGAGCTGTAGCCTTATCAAAACCAGCCAAATCCACATTCACGTCCCACATGACTGAGGCATGGGACAACACACCACGAATATGCAACAGCTCATGTTGCAAAGTACTCGTTGCAATTGGCTTTAAATCCAGTTTGTCATAGCCATTCTTACGCAAAGCAACATGATCTGAAATATCTGCTGGTTTTATTTTTGTGATAATATGCTGCGCTATTGGAAATTTCTGAATTAGGCGAAGACAGTAGGTTTTAGTACGACCATATTCATTGCCAACTTCATCAAGATATTTCTCTATGGCATTGGCTAAAGTGATGTTGGTCACATCCGATCTGCCTAATAAAATCTCTGGATTTTCTTCGATTTCCTCTTCACGCATTGCTAACCATTTTTGGGCAAGTCGCATTGAACTAAACGTTTTACTCTCTTTGAAATTTGCAAGGCCTTTACGGCTTATTCTAATTTCAGCACGAAAACGTATTGTTCCATCCGCCAATTTGCGTTGTGAAATTGTTCCCATAATTTACGCCTTATCTCTTTTTCAAGACCATAATGGCGTAATTTGGCGTAAATTTCAAAAATAATGGTGCGAAATGAGGCGTAAAAAATCGAAATAGTCCAAAATATGCAACACTGTAAAGGTATGTTTTTTAATATGAATATCAATAAAACCATTGAAAGCACGAAAGAACCTCGCATCAGTGTTGCGCCCATGATGGATTGGACAACCAAAGATTACCGTTTTTTTGCACGCCTATTTAATCCAAATATCGTGCTATATACCGAAATGGTGACCACAGGTGCAATTATCTATGGTGGCGCAAATCGACATTTAGATTTCAATAAACAAGAACATCCTATTGTGTTACAGCTTGGTGGTTCTAACCCACAAGAGTTAGCAACTTGTACCAAAATGGCGCAAGACTGGGGCTATGATGAAGTCAATTTAAATGTAGGTTGCCCAAGTGACCGTGTTCAGAATAACAAGATCGGTGCTTGTTTAATGGCTGAACCCAATTTGGTGGCAGACTGTATTTACAGCATGCAAAAAGCAGTTTCAATTCCAGTTACGGTGAAACACCGTATCGGTATCGATGACATGCAGTCTTATGAAGAAATGCTGCATTTCGTAGATACTGTTGCGGCAACAGGTTGTACTCATTTCATCGTACATGCCCGTATTGCGATCTTGCAGGGATTATCTCCAAAAGAAAACAGAGAAGTTCCCCCGCTACGTTATGAAGACGTGTATCGACTCAAACAAGAGCGTCCGCATTTGACCATCGAAATCAATGGTGGGATCAAAAGCTTTGACGAAACTCAACAGCATTTACAACATGTTGATGGCGTTATGATTGGACGTGAAGCCTACCACAATCCATATTTGTTGGCTGAGTTAGGTCAACTTTGGAACTTGGAAGCACCGAATCGTTTTGAAATCATGCAACAAATGATGCCGTATATTCATCAACGTGTGGCCGAAGGCGCACCACTTTCAATTATCACACGCCATATTCTGGGCTTATTTCAAAACTTGCCAGGCGCACGTAAATGGCGTCAGGCATTAAGTGGTGGAAATGCCAAAACCATTCAGGACATCGAAACTGCAATGAGTAATATTCAGGCGGCAATGCAACGTACTGAAGACTATCTTCGAGAGCATCAAGCTGATTAAATCCCCATCAAATCTAAAGTGCCAACTTCATCACAGCGTGAAATATGATTTTACAAATCTTTGAATACTGTGTTGCTGGCACTTAACCCACTAATTATTAGAATATTATTCATCTGATTCTAGGTGTTCTATAACGGTGCAAACCGCATATCGTTATATTATTACATTAACTTTAAGATTTTTTCAGATTTATCGCTTACCATCTGTTTCGCCATAAATATGGTGCTCATTTGGTTTTAAAGATGCGATAGAGATTGTAGATGATTTACGATGTACCCTCAGTTGATCACAGCATGGTTCACACACCAACCCACATGATTGTGACCTCCCAAGACTCACCGAAACAACCATCAATCAATGTAAATAAGTTTTCTAAAAAACTGGTACATCGAGCATCGTATCGTAGTTCATCTCAATGTGCGAAGTATGTGCGTATTGCTTTACAAGCTGCTGGCGCAAAAATCACACAACATCCAATCGCAGCAGCGGATTGGGGTAAAACGCTACAAGAAATCGGCTACCAAAAAATCAAACCTGCTTTTGATAATCCTCAAGTTGGTGATATTTATATTATCAATCGTACTCAAAAACATCGTTACGGTCATATCGCAGGATTTACTGGATCACAGTGGGTTTCAGACTTTATGCAAACTAGTTATGACGTATATAAAGACAAAAATGTCACTTATACCTACTATCGTTTAGATCAATCCATTTAAGAAACCCAAAAATATATTGAGCATAGGTTTATAGCGTCAGTCCACACTGGCGTTTTTTTTGCATGAAAAATAACTAACTTTATGTGCAAATCAATAGGGTCTGTTGACATTTCACCTTGCGAGCTTTCAGCTCTCATTGCGACAGAGGACATTTTTTAGACGATACAAGGCATGTTTTGCGAAACTTAGTCATTCTAAGTGAGTAAGACGTAACGCAGTAGCGGTAAAAAATGTCCCTGTCCCGTAGGGTTATGGCTAAAACTTCCCTAAACTGCGTTATGAAACTTGACAAGGGGGTCGCCATTGCCTGCGTTTCACGCCTTGTTTATGTCGTTTTAGCCTATAACGCAATGCATGGCTGAAATATCAATAGACCCTAATATGAAAAAAACGATCTTAAGCTTTATTACTTTAGCAATAACGACTTCTACAATTGCGACGCCTTATACCGAAACCCCTTCAGTATTTAAACAAGTTCCATCGAAACGAATATATCAACCTGACTATCTCATTAAAAAAACAGACCAATCACAGGTGACCATTCACATTCAAAGAAAGAAATATTTGAATGGGATCATCGATTGCCCATCCTTAATTTACTTTGATAAAAAGAAAATTATTTCTCTACATTCATTTGAAGAAACGACCTTATTTCTAAATCCAGATCGTTACTATATTAAATATGCGATTAATAATAGCGGTTGTATCAATCTTGAGTTTTATCAAAACGTGCAGCCTGAAATAGATATCATGACCCAAGAGCGACTTATGCTCGGAGAGCATGTTTATGAGTTTTCTATAGGCGAAGAAACTAAACCGAAGTAAGCGCTTTTTTAGTATCAAGCTTTTTAAGGACTTCTGCTACGGCGACCATCGCAAAACTAGAAGTAACCACGACAGCCGACCCATACCCGCCACAACGTAGTCCCGCACTTGGGCAAACATCTGCACTTGAAAATGGATTATCAATGGAATAAACACAGGTAATTCCAAATTTCTCTTTCGATTTTTTACAAATACCTTTCGAGCGAAGTTGTGCTCTCAGCTTCGCGAGCATTGGATCTTGTTCAGTTTTAGATAAATCCGCAACACGAATTTTCAAAGGATCAAGCTTACCGCCAGCTCCACCTGATACGATCAATGGAATCTTGTTAAAACGACAATGCAGCATCAATGCAAGCTTGGCTTTAACATCGTCAATACAGTCTAAAATGATATCAGGTACAACATTCAGTATGTCCTTCACATTGTCTGGTGTTAGATAATCATCAATCACATTGATTTTAATTCTTGGGTTAATCTGACGACAACGCTCAGCCATCACCTCAATTTTTTCTTGTCCGAGTGTCGAGCTCATCGCAGGTAATTGGCGATTAATATTCGATGCAGCAACGACATCCATATCAACTAAGGTCAACTCCCCGATTCCTGTCCGAGCAAGCGATTCAACAGCCCAACTGCCCACACCACCAACTCCAATCACCATGACATGACTTTTTTCATAGTGCGCAAATGAGTCTTCTCCATAAATCTTGGCTACACCCGCAAAACGGCGGTCATATTCATCATTTTGGAGATCAGTCATCACAGGAAATTCTATAGCTTGAGTCATACCACTATTTTAACGTGTTTATCATCATTTGGGCTATAACGATGATGCATTCGCTTGGCTGTGCTGTTGCTTTTTGCTCAATACAATCAAAACGACTAACACAATGAATGTAAGTGATAACGCGAGTAAATTGGCATTGCTCCAACCGAGACTGGTTAAAATCGGCGCAGGTAAAAATGCGCCTAATGTTGCAAATAAAGCAATTATTGTCTCATTCAATCCTTGTACACGATGTTTCTGTTGCTCATCTAAACCAGCGAGCAAAGTTGAAGCCCCTGAGTATGCAAAATTCCATCCGATACCGAGTACGATTAAAGCAACATTAATATAGATTCCCGCTTGCCCTAACATTGGAATAAAAGATGACAACATCAATAAGCCAAAACCAATATAAATCATCGTATTGATCCCAAAACGTTGAATCAGCTTAGAGACGAAAAAAGAAGGAATAAACATCGCTAAAACATGCAACTGAATCGAAATTGAAGCATAATGAAACGAATGATGTTCTTTTAAATGTAAAGATGACATGATCATCATGACATTCATAATGTAAAAGGCAAATGCGCCACTCATGATCGCGATCACAATCCTATTGAATGGTAGTTTTGCTCGTTGAACAGATGCTATTACGCTTTGTTGGGCATGTGGTTGTTTCTGTTTGTTATTCCAAAAATAAAATATCGGCGACAACACCACTGCTAATATACTGAAAATTAAATAGATAAAGGTGAAATCTGGTAAGCCACTCACCTGTTGAAACTGAATTGCTAAAACTGGTGCAATCAATGCAGCGACTACCCCACCTGAGATCACCATTGCAGTCGCCTTAGGAATTAATTCAGGTGACAGACGATCTGAGGCAGCAAAACGATAAAAGTTAGCGGTAGAAATAAATAAACCTAAGCAAAAATGGCTCAGACAAAGCAAATAAAATTGTTCCGTTGTTAGCGCAAAATAACCCAAGACTCCCGCACCAAATAAACACAAGACACCAAGCTGAAATACTAAATGACGACCTAATTTTTTCATCAAAAAAGAAAAGATAAAGGTTGTTAATAAAATAGCTAAAAACTGTAAACCATAAGGGATCGTTGCTAGAGCTTGTGTCGGGGCAAGTTTAAGTCCAACAATCGCTGAAACAGTCACGGAAAGTACCGCTGCAATCAAGTTAAATGCTTGAGCAACGAGTAAAAAATACACATATTTAGGTAACTGATTCAAAATGATCATCCCATTTCATTAAGCATCAATACATTAATCTGAAAATAAATCAATTGATATAAAAAAAGATGAAAGCCGAACTTTCATCTTTTAGAAAACAATAGATTATAGTTTTTAAGCAGCAATTAAATTCCGCAAGACATAATGCAAAATACCACCTGCTTTAAAGTATTCAACTTCGTTTAAAGTATCGATTCGGCAAAGCACTTTAAACTCAGCTTGGCTACCATCTTCCCGAACGACACTGACATCTAAAGTTTGATGCGGTTGAATATCATCAGAAAGACCATGTATAGAAAGTGTCTCACGCCCAGTTAAGTTTAAAGACTGACGCGTTTGACCACCAACAAACTGTAATGGAAGTACACCCATTCCAACCAAGTTAGAGCGATGGATTCGTTCAAAACTCTCAGCAATCACCGCTTTGATCCCAAGTAGATTGGTACCTTTTGCAGCCCAGTCGCGAGATGAACCCGTACCATATTCTTTACCCGCGATAATCACTAAAGGTGTATTTTCTTGCTGATAACGCATAGATGCATCATAAATGGCAAGCTTTTCGCCACTTGGAATGTGAATGGTATTGCCACCTTCTTCACCACCCAACATTTCATTTTTAATTCGAATGTTGGCAAAAGTACCACGCATCATCACCTCATGATTTCCACGGCGAGAACCATAAGAGTTAAAGTCTTTCGGTGTTACGCCTTGATCTTGCAAATAGCGCCCTGCGGGACTGTCTTTTTTAATATTCCCTGCGGGAGAAATATGGTCTGTTGTTACGGAATCACCCAACACCGCGAGGATACGAGCCTGATCAATATTAGTAATCGCTTTTGGTGGTTGATTAATTTCCTCAAAGAATGGTGGATGACGAATATAAGTTGAGTCACTTTGCCATGCATAAGTCTGACTTTTCGGGATCTGAATCGCTTGCCATGTGGCATCACCATCAAATACCGCAGCATATTCCTTATGGAACATTGAGGTATTCACTTGTTGTAACACTTGATCGATTTCAGCCTGTGTTGGCCAAATATCTTTCAGGTAAATATCCTGTCCATCTTTGCCTTGTCCAAGTGGTTCAGAGGTCAGATCCGTTCGAATATTACCAGCCAATCCATAAGCAACCACCAAAGGCGGTGAAGCAAGCCAGTTGGTTTTCACTAATGGATGAACACGACCTTCAAAATTACGATTTCCAGACAGTACCGATGCGACATTTAAATCATGACATTGAATGGCTTCTTCAATTGGGTCAGGTAAAGGCCCAGAATTACCAATACAAGTGGTACATCCATAACCCACGAGGTTATATCCCAATTGATCTAAATATGGTGTCAATCCCGCAGCTGCAAGATAATCTGTGACGACCTTAGAACCGGGTGCAAGTGAACTTTTTACCCAAGGTTTGCGTTGTAAACCTTTTTCAATCGCTTTTTTCGCCAGCAACCCTGCCGCTAGCATCACACTTGGATTTGAGGTATTGGTACATGAAGTAATCGCCGAAATCACCACATCACCATGATTTAATGGATAAGATTTTCCATCAATCATACAAGATGGGCTTTCATGTGGCAGATTGGCTTTTTCAGCAGCAACGGCTGTTCCACCACCACCCTCATTTTCCAACTGCTCTTTTTGCTCTTTAGCAGGTTTAAGTGCAAGCTCCATTAATGAACTAAAGGTCTTTGGAACATCGGAAAGTAAAACCCGATCCTGAGGACGTTTTGGCCCCGCTAAACTTGCTTGTACCGTACCCATATCTAGGCTCAACGTATCGGTAAAAATCGGTTCATCACCAAGATTTCGCCACAAGCCTTGCTCTTTACTATACGCCTCAACTAAGTCAATACGTTCTTGTTCACGACCCGTTAATGCAAGATAACCAAGGGTTACTTCATCAATCGGAAAAAAGCCACACGTTGCGCCATATTCAGGTGCCATATTGGCAATCGTTGCGCGGTCAGCCAGCGGTAGATCAGCCAAGCCATCGCCATAGAATTCAACAAATTTACCCACCACGCCTTTTTGGCGCAGCATTTGAGTAATGGTCAAAACCAAATCTGTCGCAGTAATGCCCTCTTTTAATTTTCCTGTTAATTTGAAGCCAATTACTTCGGGAATTAACATCGATACTGGCTGTCCCAGCATCGCCGCTTCAGCTTCAATCCCACCTACGCCCCAACCTAGTACGCCAAGACCATTGATCATTGTGGTATGAGAATCTGTCCCCACCAAGGTATCTGGAAAGGCAAAGCTTTCACCATCATCGTCCCCAAGCCATACTGCTTGAGCCAAATACTCTAAATTGACTTGGTGACAAATCCCCGTTCCCGGCGGTACGACACTAAAATTATTAAATGCAGATTGTCCCCAACGTAGGAATTGATAACGCTCGCCATTACGTTGCATTTCAATCTCGACATTTTCGGCAAATGCATTTTCATTGGCAAAGTGATCCACCATCACTGAATGGTCAATCACCAAGTCCACAGGCGATAATGGATTAATCATATTCGGATCACCGCCCGCTTGCGCCATTGCTGCACGCATCGCAGCAAGATCAACAACTGCTGGTACACCTGTAAAATCCTGCATCAGTACACGAGCGGGACGGTATTGAATTTCTTGGTCTGAGGTACGCTGTTTCTGCCAATCAACCAGTGCTTGAATATGTTCTACTTTTACACTTTTTTGATCTTCAAAACGGAGTAAATTTTCTAACAAAACCTTTAATGACTTAGGGAGTTGATCGATATTACCTAAGCTTTGAGCAGCTCGGGGTAAACTGTAGATTTGATAAGACTTTGAGCCGACAGTAAGTGTTTTTAATGCATTGAAACTATTGATTTTGCTATATCTGGCCATAAGGTTGCCCTCCCAGTATTGGCGCGTTTGTTTATTATGAATGTCTCATTTAATGTACCCTTGTTTAGAAAAGCATGTGTTCCCTTTTAGTATCTTATTTTTATCGCGATTATTTTCTTATTATCTTAAAAATCTAATTTCAACGCGCTTATTGAATTTTGCCATAATTGTTCAGCCAACGCGTCAATCGGATGATCGAGTGTTTGGGCGAGTGCTTCCAATACATAGGGTAAATTAACTGGTGTATTGCGTGTTTTTTCTTCTGTTGAGGTTTGACAGCATAACGGCGTCATATCGGGACAATCCGTTTCAATGACCAAGTTCTCACGACCAATCGCTTGAACGACTTGATGTAATTTCTTGGCATTTGGATTCGTGATTTGTCCCGTCACGCCGATTTTAAACCCCAGTTTTACCAGTGCTTTGGCTTCTTCTACACCACCACTAAATGCATGGGCAATGCCACCCAACTTAAATTTCTGAGCTTTTAAAATTGCAATCGTTTCTGCATGTGCCTTACGAATATGCATTAAAACAGGTTTCTGATACTGAGTTGCTAGCTCAAGTTGAGCATTAAAATAGTCTTGCTGTTTGACAAATACATCTGGCTGTTTATGTTGTTTCAAGAAAGTATCTAAGCCAATTTCACCCACGGCAACACAATCATACTGCTGCAAGACTTGTTCAAGTCGTTGCAAATGCTCAGTCTGATGTTGCTCGATATAAAATGGATGTAAACCTGGTGCAAGATAAGATTGAGGAACAGCATCCCAAACTTGGAGTTGTTGATGTGTTTGGATCAAATCATCAAAACGAGACGCCAAGAAACCAATTAAAACCAATGACTTCACACCCACCCGTTTGGCTTGTACTGCCAACTGCTGCCGATCATGATCAAAATCGGCAACATCAAAATGGGTATGGGTATCAAAGAGTTTCATCATTGTTTGCGTCTCATTCCACCCTTGTGATCGCTAAATCACGCTTTAGAACTTAAGCTGCTTTACTTGCAGCAGGTGTCGATGCAGCAGGCGCTGCAACCTGAGGTAGATATTCAGGTTTCAACACCCCTTTTAACTGCTCAAAAGGAATCACTAAACGAGGTAAACCTACTACATAAGGGCCAATTTCATATTCGCCATACTGTAAAATAAGCCCCTGCTCGCCTAATAAGAAATTATCAGTCACTTGGAATGGCCAAGCTTCCTCGTATTCTTTCGGATCATTGGCAAGTTTAGAATCAACAATCCAAGCCTTAAACGCGTCATGTGCCAATTTATCCAAAGTCGCTTTCTGTTTTGGCAACAGTAAATCGTTTAGCTGAATCTGTTTTTGATTCTTCAAATCAAAATTGTAGTAGTGTTGAGCTGTCGAACCATGCGCGCCGCCTAAATAGCTACTGCTGTTGAGTACGACAGTCGCCAATGAGCCTTTTGACTGTAAAATTTTTGGTTTGATCATTAAGCTAATTTGATGGCTACTGCTCAGCGCTTTGAGTTCTTCATCAATTTTAATAAATGCATTGGCATACATCTGTGTTTGCGCATCAAGATTCGGCTTTTGCTCTGTACTTTGTACAGTCGATGATGCTTTATCCGCATCAACAACTTCTAACATATGACTGAGTTGATTTAAAACTTGCTGATCAATCAGTTGATCAATAAACGAGAAATTACTCTCTAAGCGTTCAACTGTAAAATCAGGACACGCATTACCACTGCACTCAGGTAAAGTGACTTGTACTTTTACGGTTTCACCACGCAAAGTCGGCTCAACTTGCTGTTGTTCAACAACTGGCTCTTGCTGTTTATCCTGTGTCTCTTTAGGATCAGATTTTGGTTGGCAGGCAGCGAGCAGAACTGCACACGCAAGAACGCTAAATTTATACAATGTTTTCATCTGAAACCCATTACCGTTGTTTTTCCACAAGATTTTGAAATGCTATCGAACTCAACTCAAAATCACCATAAGCGCATGCAATTTCTATACGTATCTAACGAATATTAAAACATTTGCTGATAAATTTCTGGTTGCAGCATCTGTTTAGTTTGTTCAGTTGTCAGGTAAATATCAAGCTGTGGCGCATCTTTGCTAATTTCATTGGCACGATAATGCAATCCAATCCCTTCACCATCAAAGAACCAATCTGCTTGCCCCCAATATAGCTTTTTCGGAACTTGCTTTTTCACCTCTAATGACTGTTTCTCAACCCATTTTTGATAATGCGCTTGAACAATGTCATTCAATGCCAACTGCTTATTTTTCTGAATCACATCCAACACACTAATACTCTTTTGCTGCTTACGATCCGCAACAAAGAAATAATAGCGATCTTTTACTGCAATATCTTCTTGCTTAGAATTCACGCCGATTTGGAGCAACACATATTGATTGCGTTGTGAAGCCATGCGAGTACTTACATGCAATTCATAGGCCTTATTTTGAGAATATTTATCTTTCCATTCATCTGACTTTTTCACATAAGCATTAATTGCTTGTTGTAAGCTTAGATTCAGATTTTGGTCAATTTGCTGTTGAATGACCATGGACTGGTTTTTCGCAATCCAACTATCCAACCATTTATCTTGTGTTTTAATGGTCTGAATATCGATATCAATACAGTTTTTCTTTTCACAGAAAGGCAGCGCATAATCTGCTTTGGCTTCTTTAATATTTAAATACGGTAAGACTTCTGCTTTCTCACTTGGCTCAGCCTGCTGTTCAGCTGATGAACTATCCGTTTCATTTTTCTTCTGATGATCACATGCTGTTAAACCGAGTATGACAACCATTAAGCTCAGACTTAGCAATGGTTTTAAATTCTTCATGTCATCATCCTTTATTTTTAGACTGCTCAATGAAAAACAGCCTCTAAATTTAGAAGCTGTTTTCGATTATTCTTAGTGTTCTCGCGTATTGCGGAACTCAATATCTGGCCAACGTTCTTGCATTAATTGCAAGTTTACACGGCTCGGCGCGAGATAGGTTAAGTGACCGCCACCATCTACCGATAATTGATCATGAGCTTTTTTCTTGAATTCATTTAAGATTTTTTCATCATCACAATGAATCCAGCGTACCGTATGTACACTTACAGGCTCATAAATACAATCTACTTTATATTCTTCTTTTAGACGGTAGGCAACCACATCAAACTGTAACACACCCACTGCACCAACGATCAGATCATTACTGATTTGAGGCATAAATACCTGAGTTGCACCTTCTTCAGATAACTCTTTCAAACCTTTTTGCAATTGCTTCGATTTCAAAGGATCTTTTAAGCGTACACGACGGAACATTTCAGGCGCAAAGTGTGGAATACCTGTGAAATGTAAGTCTTCACCACTGGTAAATGTATCACCAATTTGAATCGTACCGTGGTTGTGCAAACCGATAATATCCCCTGCCCACGCTTCCTCTAGGTGTTCACGCTCACCTGCCAAGAATGTTAAAGCATCCGAAATACGTACATCTTTACCAATACGTACATGATTCATTTTCAGACCTTTTTCATATTTTCCTGAACAAATACGCATAAAGGCAATACGGTCACGATGCTTAGGATCCATATTGGCTTGAATCTTAAAAACGAAACCAGAGAATTTCTCTTCCGTCGCTTCTACAGTACGTTCTTGTGTTGGATGTGCTTTTGGCTCAGGCGCCCAATCAATAAATGCATCAAGTACATGATCAACTGCGAAGTTACCCAAAGCAGTACCGAACAATACAGGTGTTTGCTTACCTTGTAAGAATAGCTCGCGATCTAATGGCTCATTTGCCATTTGTACTAGCTCAAGAGACTCTTCAAATGATGCCCAAGCTAACTCACCCACTTTTTCACGAATGTCAGCATGGTCATAGCCATCACGTATTTCAATATCTGTGATCGTCGAGCCAAAACCAGCTTTATAGACGTAAAGTTTATTTTCAAGGATATTATAAACCCCTGCAAAATCACGTCCCATGCCCAGTGGCCATGTGATTGGAACACAACGAATTTTTAAAACATTTTCAATTTCATCAAGCAACTCTAAAGGCTCGCGAATCTCACGGTCCATTTTGTTAACGAATGAAATGATTGGCGTATCGCGCATACGACACACTTCCATCAGTTTAATGGTTCGCTCTTCGACACCTTTTGCACCGTCGATTACCATCAATGCAGAGTCCACAGCGGTTAAAGTACGGTAAGTATCTTCCGAAAAGTCTTCATGTCCTGGGGTATCGAGTAAGTTGATGGTGTGCTTTTTATAAGGGAACTGCATCACCGATGTCGTAATCGAGATACCACGTTCTTTTTCCATTTCCATCCAATCGGATGTCGCAGAACGATCAGATTTACGGCTTTTCACCATACCTGCAACCTGAATCGCCTTACCCCATAACAACAGTTTTTCTGTCATTGTGGTTTTACCCGCATCGGGGTGGGAAATGATGGCAAAAGTCCTACGAGACGCTACTTCTTTAGCTAATTGCTCTTTAAACATAGGGAAAATCTTCAATATGTACACAGTTATGTACACATTTCTAAATATGTACCAAAACTGAAAAAAGTGGGAATTAAAAATTGGCGTAATTGTAGCAGATTTCTCAGATAGGTTTGTGATTGTTGATATGTCTTAAGTTATCTGAAATTCATTCTAATTTTTAGTGGCTTTGTTGCACGAATCTATCGCTGATGGCTTTTTAAACAATATAATTATTAGATGAATAAGCCTCTTTCTAAAATTAATTGTACAACCAATTGATTGATCTTCTTACAATCAGCTTTAATCAATTGTGGTATGTGCTGAAAAAAGCGGAGGCTTTAACTTGGTAAACTAAACGTACTCATCAAGAGTTTACCATCGTTTTTTGAAAGTGAGTTAAAGGCTTTTAAGAGGTTTATTAATCAGGTGGAAAGTACTCTCCTAATTTTAGCTAAATCATATAGATTAAAATCCTTTGTAAAACCTTCTGAATTAAGTATTTTTACTTTACAATTTTCTTTCTCGATCTCACAAAATCGACCATACATATC
>LULL01000453.1_pt1 | contig 20323 bp, 22 predicted proteins | sample 728161 | NCBI WGS metagenome assembly LULL01 (sample SAMN03860290, study PRJNA289734) | marine metagenome | biome: seawater column; feature: ocean; material: water; isolation source: Red Sea water column Station 149 - depth 500m | place: Saudi Arabia: Red Sea | collected 2011-10-15 | depth 500 m
CCCCGCCTGATGCCGGACTTCTGGGAGTTCCCGACGGTCTCCATGGGACTCGGTCCCATCAACTCCATCTACCACGCCCGCTTCGACAGGTACCTCCAGAACCGCCGCATCGACGAGACCGCCGACTCGCGGGTGTTCTGCTTCCTCGGCGACGGCGAATGCGACGAGCCCGAGACCCTCGGCGCCATCTCGCTGGCCGGCCGCTCCGGCCTCGGCAACCTCATCTGGGTCGTCAACTGCAACCTGCAGCGCCTCGACGGACCGGTACGAGGCAACGGCCAGATCATCCAGGAGCTCGAGGGCGTGTTCCGGGGCGCCGGCTGGAACGTCGTCAAGGTCATCTGGGGCTCGGAGTGGGACGAGCTCATCCACGCCGACGTGGACGGGATCCTGCTCAACAAGTTCAACACGACCGTGGACGGCGAGTACCAGCGACTGGCCATCGATTCCGGCGAGTACATCCGAGAGAACTTCTTCGGCCCCGATCCCCGCCTGCGGGCCATGGTCGAGCACCTCTCGGACGAGCAACTCGAGGCGCTCCCCCGCGGCGGCCACGACTACCAGAAGGTGTACGCCGCCTTCCGGGCGGCCACCGAGGAGAACGAGGCTCCCACGGTGATCCTCGCCAAGACGATCAAGGGCTGGACCCTCGGCGAGGGCTTCGAGGCCCGCAACGCCACGCACCAGATCAAGAAGATGACCAAGGACGAGCTGCTGGCCCTGCGCGAGCGGCTCCACCTCACCGAGGAGATCCCCGAGGAACTGCTCGAGGGCGGGCGTGCCCCCTACTTCCGGCCCGACGAGGACAGCGACGAGTACCGCTACATGGTGCAGCGCCGGCGCGCCCTCGGCGGGTCGATCCCGAAGCGGCGAATCCGGGACCGGCGGCCACTCACCCTCCCCGACCCCTCCGTCTTCGACAGCCTCTCGAAGGGCTCCGAGGGGCGGGCGGTCTCGACCACGATGGCGATGACGACGCTGCTGCGCGACCTGATGCGCGACGAGGCGTTCGGCCCGCGGGTCGTGCCGATCGTCCCCGACGAGGCCCGCACCTTCGGCATGGACTCGCTGTTCCGCGAGTTCGGGATCTACGCCCCCTTCGGCCAGCTCTACGAACCCGTCGACCACGAGCTGCTGCTCTCCTACAGCGAGAGCACCGACGGACAGCTCATCGAGGAGGGCATCACCGAGTGCGGCTCGCTGTCCAGCTTCATCGCCGCCGGCACCACCTATGCCAACCGGGGCGTCCCGATGGTGCCCTTCTTCACCTTCTACTCGATGTTCGGCTTCCAGCGGGTGGGCGACTCGATCTGGTCGGCCGCCGACTCGAGGGCCCGGGGCTTCCTGCTGGGCGCCACCGCCGGCCGCACGACCCTGGCCGGCGAGGGACTCCAGCACCAGGACGGCCACAGCCTCCTGCTGGCCGCCACGGTCCCGGCCTGCCAGGCGTTCGACACCGCCTTCGCCTACGAGTTGGCCGCCGTCATCGACGACGGACTCCAGCGCATGTACGGCCACGACGACCCGCTGCGCAACGAGGACGTCTTCTACTACGTGGCGCTCTACAACGAGGCCTACGAGATGCCGCCGCGACCCGACCACGTGACGGCCGAGGACGTCGTCCGCGGGCTGTACCAGTGGTCGGATCCACCCGACCCGCCCGACGGCGCCGGGCATTCGGCCCTGGCGACTCTCGTGTTCTCCGGACCGGCGCACGTCGCCGCACGGGCGGCCGTCGCCGAGCTGTCCGAGCGCTGGGGGGTCGGCGTCGACCTCTGGAGCGCCACGTCGTACAAGCGGCTCCGCGAGGAGGCCCTCGCCGTCGAACGCCGCAACCGCCTCCACCCCGACCAGCCCGCCGAGGTCCCACTCGTCACCCGCCTGCTGGCCGAGGGCGAGGGGCCGGTTGTCGCCGTCACCGACTTCCAGAAGCTGGTGCCCGGACAGGTCGCCCGCTGGGTGCCGCGCCCCTACCACACCCTGGGCACCGACGGCTTCGGCCGCAGCGACACCCGGGAGGCACTGCGCCGCTTCTTCGAGGTCGACACCGGGCATGTCGTCGTGGCCGTGCTCCATGCCCTCGCCCGCGAGGGCACGATCGATCCGGCCCTGGTCATCGAGGCCATCGCCCACCACGGCCTCGACCCCGAGGCCCACGACCCGGGTCGGCACGACAACGTGCCCGCTCCCGGAGAGGGCGTCGGCCGGGAGGACTGAGCCCCGGAGCGCTGCCCGCCGTTGCTAGGTTCGTCCGATGCCATCCCACGCCGACTTCGCACCCGGCACGCTCGCCATCACCGGCGATGCCGATGCCGACCACCTCCTCAACACGGACCCCCTCGCCCTGCTGATCGGCATGCTGCTCGACCAGCAGGTTCCCATGGAGTGGGCCTTCAACGGACCGGCCACGCTCCGCACCCGCCTCGGCGCCCTCGATGCCGCAGCCATCGCCGCCATGGACCCCGAGGCCTTCGAGGCGGCCTGTCGCGAGAAGCCGGCCGTCCACCGCTTCCCGGCCTCCATGGCCAAGCGCATCCAGGCGCTCTGCCAGGCGGTCCTCGAGGACCACGGCGGCGACGTCGGGAGCATCTGGTCGGACGGTGCCGCCGGTCCCGAGGTGGCGGCCAGGCTGCGGGCCCTCCCCGGCTACGGGCCGGAGAAGACCATGATCTTCATGGCGATCCTGGCCAAGCGGTTCGGGGTCCGCCCCGAGGGCTGGGAGGCGGCCGCCGGCCCCTTCGCCGACGCCACGCCCCGCTCGGTCGCCGACATCGACGGACCCGAGGCGCTGGCGACCGTGCGGGCCTGGAAGAAGTCGCAGAAGGCCAAGGGTCGGTCCAAGCAGGAGTAGAGGTGGCGGGCTTCGGCCCTCCTGATCCCCTGGCCTGATGCCCCTGCCCGGCCGGATCGCCGGACGGGACTAGTGCCGCACGGTGCCGTCAGCGAGGGCCTGCTGGTACCAGGCGTAGGTGCCGGCGAGGCCCTCGTCGAGTGGGATGCTCGCCTGCCAGCCCAGGGCGGTGAGCTTCGACACGTCCAGCACCTTGCGGGGCATGCCGTCCGGCTTCGACGTGTCGAACTGGATCGCCGCATCCGGATGAACGAGGTCACGCACCGCCTCGGCCAACTCGCGGATCGTGCCGTCCACCCCCGTCCCCACGTTGACGTGGCCGGCATCGGAGTAGTGGTCCATCAGGAACACGCAGGCGTCGGCCAGGTCGTCGACGTGCAGGAACTCACGGCGCGGCGCTCCAGTCCCCCAGACGGCGACCGTGCCGGCGCCGGCCTCCCTGGCCTCGTGGAAGCGGCGCATCAGGGCCGGGAGCACGTGGCCGCCCTCGACGTCGAAGTTGTCGCCCGGTCCGTACAGGTTGGTCGGCATGGCCGAGATGAAGTCGCAGCCGTACTGGCGCCGGTAGGTCTCGCAGAGCTTGATGCCGGCGATCTTGGCGAGGGCGTAGCCCTCGTTGGTCGGCTCGAGTGGGCCGCCCAACAGGGCCTCCTCGGTGATCGGCTGCTCGGCGTGCCGCGGGTAGATGCAGGAACTTCCGAGGTACAGCAGTTTCTCGACCCCGACCCGGTGGCTGGCGTGCACGACGGTCCCGTGGATCATCAGGTTGTCGTAGAGGAACTCGGCCGGTCGGGTGCTGTTGGCGAGGATCCCGCCGACCGTGCCGGCCACGAGGAACACGTGGCGGGGCCGCTCGGCGTCGAACCAGGCGTCGACCGCCGACTGGTCCCGCAGGTCCAGCTCCTCACGTCCGGCGGTGCGCAGGTCCGAGAAGCCGTCGGCCTCCAGGCGTCGCAGGATCGCCGAGCCAACGAGGCCGCGATGGCCCGCCACGAAGACCGGTGCGTCCCGGTCGATCATGCGCCCGCCTCCCCGCCGGCCTGCGCCTCGGCGCCGATGGCGCCCAGCTCCGTGAGGTAGACGACCAGCAGGTCGAGCACGACGACGACCGCCACGGCATCGAGCGGCCCACCCTCGTCGTCGGGCACCTCGAGGGCACGGGCCACGACGTGGTCGACGGCTCGACCTCGGTGCGCCGCACGGCGCCGCCCACGGCCAGCAGGCCGACGGCCACCACGACGAGCGCGCCGAGCGCGGCGAGCAGCCAGATCATGGGTGCAGTGTTGCAGGTGGCGAACGCCAGTCGGGCGCTCCCCCGGGAATCAGGTCACGGTCCCCAGGACGACGTGCCCGAGCCGCTCAGATCCCGATGCGCTGGGCGAGCAACTCGCGGTGGTAGGTGGGGTCGCCGAACAGCAACTCGGAGCTCTTGGCCCGCTTGAAGTACAGGTGGGCCGGGTGCTCCCACGTGAAGCCGATGCCGCCGTGGATCTGGATGTTCTCGGCGGTCGTGTGGAAGTAGGCCTCCGAGCAGTAGGCCTTGGCCAGCGACGCCACCGACGGCAGCTCGTCGTTGAGTTCGGCCGCACACCAGCCGGCGTAGTACGCCGCAGACTTTGCCGACTCGACCTCGAGCAGCATGTCGGCGCACTTGTGCTTGATGGCCTGGAAGGAGCCGATGGGCCGGCCGAACTGGATGCGGTCCTTGGCGTACTGGACGGCCGTGTCGAGGCAGACCTGCGCCCCGCCGACCTGCTCTGCGGCCAGCGCCACGGCGGCCAGGTCGAGCACCCGCTCGATGACCGGCCAGGCGCCGCCCTCGGTGCCGACCAGTGTGGCGGACACACCGTCGAAGTCGAGGCGGGCCTGCTTGCGGGTGAGGTCCATGGTGGCCAGTGCCGTGCGGGTGAGGCCGTCGGCGTCGCCGGCGACCTCGAGCAGCGAGACGCCGCCCGGGGTGCGTGCCGCCACGAGGACGACGTCGGCGAGGTGGCCGTCGAGGACGTACGTCTTGGTGCCGCTGAGGGTCCAGCCGTCGCCGTCGGCGGTGGCCTCCATGGTGATGCCGCCCTCGTCCCAGCGGCCGCTCTCCTCGGTGAAGGCCAGGGTGGCGATGGTCTCGCCGGAGGCGATGCCGGGCAGGACCCGGGCGGCGGCATCGTCGTCGCCGGCGTGGATGAGGGTGTTGGCGGCCAGCACGACCGTCGAGAAGAACGGGGCGCACAGGAGCACCCGGCCCATCTCCTCGAGTACGACGATGAGTTCGACGTAGCCGAAGCCCTGGCCGCCGTGCTCCTCGGGGATGATGAGGCTCTGGAGGCCCAGCTGCTCGGCCATCATCGACCAGGTGTCCGGGTCGTAGCCCTGGTCGGTCTCCATCAACTCGCGGACCGTCGTCTCCGACGAGTAGTTCTCGAGGAACTGGCGGACGAAGTCGCGCAACTGCTCCTGTTCCTCGCTGAAGGCGAAGTTCACGTGGTGCTCCCGTCTCGAGGTCGGCCCGGCGGCCGGTGCGGCGGACCCGTTTCTACCAGCGGGTAACCAGCGCCTCCACACCGGGGCACGGTCGTGGAGGGGTCGCATGTCCCGCATGTCCCGCATCTCCCCGGTTCTGCGCCATGATTCCCCCATGAGCGACACGCCCCCTCCCGCCCCCACCGGCGAGCACCACGCCTGCGGCCACGACGACCATCCCGGCACCGGCGTGCCCGGCGTGTCGCTGCACTGGTGCGACAGCCGGGCCGAGATCCACCGGATCGTGGTCGGCGACTTGTACAACAACGTCTTCGTGCTGCGGTGCCGCGAGACCGGCGAGGCGGTCCTGATCGACGCCGCCAACGAGCACGACAAGCTGCTCGAGATGTGCCGGTCCCTGGACGTGCGCACCGTGCTCGAGACCCACGGCCACTGGGACCACATCGGTGCCGTGCCCGCCGTCCGGGAGGCCGGCTACGAGGTCGGCGTCACCGCCGAGGACGCCTCGATGCTGGACGCCTACGACTACCTGCTCGAGGACGAGTCGGTGATCGAGGTCGGCCGCCTGCGGCTCCCCACGATCTGCACGCCCGGCCACACGCCGGGCTCGATCTGCTTTCGCCTCGAGGACGCCCCGATCGTGTTCGTGGGCGACACCCTGTTCCCCGGCGGGGTGGGCGCCGCGCACTTCGAGGGCGGCGACTTCGAGACGCTGATCGGCTCCGTCGACCGGCGACTCTTCGCCGCCCTGCCCGCCGACACGATCGTGTTGCCGGGCCACGGCGGCGACACCCTGATCGGCAACGAGTCGCCAAACCTCGACGAGTGGGTGGCACGCGGCTGGTGAGCCACCCGGACGACGCCGGCCGGGCCGGCCCCCCCCGCTCCGCCGACGACCTGGCGCCTCCCGGCGGCGAACCTCCCCGCATCGCCTACAAGCGGCGCCTCGGCGACTGGCTGCTGTGGCGGGCTGGCCCGGCCAAGGGGGCCGACGCCCGCTACGTGGCGGTCCTGGCCGGCGACCTCGACGTCACCGTGACGTTCCGCCTGTTCCCCGACGGCACGGGAACCGGCACCGGCGCCGACGGCGCCACCCACGACCGCTTCCGCTCCTGGAAGCAGAGCCTGCTCGCTGCTTCCTGATTCGGCGTCGCGCCTGATGCCGGGCGGTGCGGCCCCTTCGCCATTACCACTATCCCCATAGTGCTAATCCCCCCTGCTCCCTAGACTTCGGGGCGTGAACGTCCCCGCTTCCCCCGAGACACCGCTCTTCGAGGTCGTCGACCTGCACGTCTCCAGCGACGAGGGCGTCGAGATCCTCCACGGCGTGGACCTCACGGTCCGCCCCGGCGAGGTCCACGCCCTGATGGGACCGAACGGCTCGGGCAAGTCCACGCTGGCCTCGGTGCTGCTGGGCAGCCCCGAGTACGTCGTGACGCAGGGCAGCATCCGCTTCCGGGGCGACGACATCACCGACTGGTCGCCCGACGTCCGCGGCAAGGCCGGCCTGTTCCTGGCCTTCCAGTACCCCCAGGAGGGGCGATCATGGACTGGATGGACCGGCTCGGCATGGACCCCTCGTTCGCCGACCGCTACCTCAACGAGGGCTTTTCCGGCGGTGAGAAGAAGCGCAACGAGATCCTCCAGATGGCCATCCTCGAGCCCGAGGTGGCGATCCTCGACGAGACCGACTCGGGCCTCGACATCGACGCTCTGCGCATCGTCGCCGACGGCGTGGCCGAGGTCCGCACGGACCGCCCCGACCTGGGCATCGTCACCATCACGCACTACCGGCGACTGCTCGAGTACCTCCAGCCCGACGTCGTCCACATCCTCATGGACGGCCGGGTCGTCGAACGCGGCGGTCCCGAACTCGCCGACCGACTCGAGGCCGGCGGCTTCGACCAGTTCCGCCCCTTCGCCAGCACCGAAGCGACGCCATGAGCACCGCCACGCTCGACGCCGCTGCCGTCAAGGCCGACTTCCCGCTGCTGGCGCGCGAGGTCCACGGCACCCCGATCGTCTACCTCGACTCCGGCGCCACCTCCCAGAAGCCCCGGGCCGTCCTCGACGCCATGGACCGCTACTACGAGGAGATCAACGCCAACGTCCACCGGGGCGCCTACCACATCGCCGAGCGGGCCACGACGGCCTCCGAGGACGCCCGCCGCTCGGTCGCCCGCTTCATCGGCGCCACCGACGAGCACGAGGTCGTCTTCACCAAGAACGCCACCGAGGCCGTGAACCTGGTCGCCCACGCCTGGGGGCGCGCCAACCTGGCCGAGGGGGACGTGGTGCTCGTCAGCCTGCTCGAGCACCACGCCAACATCGTCCCCTGGCACCAGCTGGCCGCCGAACGCGGCGTCGAGGTGCGCTGGATCCCCACCACCGACGACGGGCGGCTGGACCTCGGCGACCTCGACCACCTGCTCGAGGGCGTGCGGCTGGTCGCCGTCACCGCCGCCTCGAACGTCACCGGCGACCTGCCGCCCGTGCGGCGACTCGCCGACGCCGCCCATTCGGTCGGCGCCCTCTGCCTCGTGGACGCCAGCCAGTACGTCCCACACCGGGCCACCGACGTGGCCGAGTTGGGCTGCGACTTCCTCGCCTTCACCGGCCACAAGATGTGCGGGCCGACGGGCATCGGCGTGCTCTGGGGTCGACGCGAACTGCTCGATGCCATGCCGCCCTTCCTCGGCGGCGGGGAGATGATCCTCGACGTCCGTCGTGACGGCTTCACACCCAACGAGGTGCCGTGGCGCTTCGAGGCCGGCACGCCGCCCATCGCCGAGATGATCGGCCTCGGTGCCGCCGTCGACTACCTCGAGCAGTTGGGCATGGATGCCGTCGCCGCCCACGAGGTGGACCTCACGGCCTACGCACTGCGAACGCTCGGCGACCGCTTCGGCGACGACCTCGTCATCCACGGACCTGCCGACACGACCGACCGCGGTGGCACGCTGTCGATGTGCCTCGGCGAGATCCACGCCCACGACCTGAGCCAGGTGCTGGACCAGCACGGCGTCTGCGTGCGGGCCGGCCACCACTGCGCCAAGCCGCTGATGCGCGAACTCGGCGTGACGGCCACCGCCCGTGCCTCGCTCTACCTCTACAACGACGAGTCCGACGTGGACGCCCTCGTCGACGCCCTCGACGAAGCCGCCCGCTTCTTCGCGTTCTAGCCGCTGGCACCCGCACTCCCTCGATCCTCCCGACCAGAAAGCACCCCCGATGCCCGGCCTCGAAGACCTCTACCGAGAGATCATCCTCGACCACTACCGGAATCCCCGGAACCGTGGCGAGCTCGAGACCCCACCGGCGGTCGTCGCCGAGGGCTTCAATCCGCTGTGCGGCGACGAGGTCCAGGTCTACGTCGTCGTCGACGGCGACACGATCACCGACATCCGCATCGGCGGCCAGGGCTGCTCGATCAGCCAGTCGTCGGCGTCGATGATGACCACCGCCGTGGTCGGCAAGACGGTCGACGAGGCCCGGGACGTACTGCGCTCGTTCAAGCAGATGATGTCCATCCACGAACACGGCCTCGAGGCCGACGCCGACCCGGTCGACGCCTCCGCGCCCAGCGGCCTGGGCGACCTCGAGGCGCTCCGCGGCGTCGTGAAGTTCCCGGTCCGGATCAAGTGCGCCACCCTCGGGTGGAACACCTTCGACCAGGCCCTCGCCGAAGTGGGCTCCCCCGCCTAGGCGTCCGGGGTCGGCCCGCCCGGGACCCGACCCGCCAGTTCGTCCATCGCCTCGGCGAGGTCGAGGTCGAGGAGGGTGAGCCCGCCGGCGCTGTGCGTCGTCAGCGAGACCGCCACCCGGTTCCACGAGTTCGACCAGTCGGGATGGTGGTCCAACGACTCGGCGATCTCGGCGACCTCCGACATGAACCCGAAGGCCGCCGCGAAGTCGGCGAACCGGAACTCGCGAAACAGCGTGGTGCCGTCGCTGGTCCACTCCGGGAGTCGCGTGGAGAGCGTTGCGAGCTCGTCGTCGGTGAGCCGGTTCGGGGGCATCGTGGGACCGTCGCTCAGGCCAACGGATCCGCGAACGGGTCCTCGCCGAAGTCGGCGGCGTGCGGCAGGCCGACCGAGGTCTCGGGCTCGTCGGCCGCGGCGTCACCGAGCACCCCGCCATACCCCTCGGCCTCCAGCCGATCGACCAGCTCCGGACCGCCGGAGGCCGCGATGGTGCCGTGCGCCAGCACGTGGACCCGATCCGGCTCAAGCACCTCGAGGAGGCGGCTGAAGTGGGTGATCGCCAGGACGCCCAGGCCGTCCTCATCCGTGGCCTCCTGGATGCGCCGCGACACGGTGGCGAGCGCGTCCACGTCGAGGCCCGAGTCGATCTCGTCGAGGACCGCGTAGCGGGCGCCGAGCGCTCCGAGTTGGAGGGTCTCGTTGCGCTTCTTCTCGCCGCCGGACAGGTCGACGTTCAGGGGGCGCTCGAGGAAGCGCTCGTCGATGCCGAGCCGCCCGGCCTCGGTCCGCAGGGCGTCGTGGACGGCGGCGACGTCGCGTCCCCCGGCCCGGGCCGCCTCGGCCAGCAGTGCGTCGAGGCTGACGCCCGGCACCTCGGTGGGGTGCTGCAGGCACAGGAAGAGCCCCGCCTGCGCACGTTCCCACGTCGCCAGGCCCAGCAGGTCGACGCCGTCGATGGTGGCCGTTCCACCGGTCACCGTGTAGCCGGGGCGACCCATCAGGACGTGGGAGAGGGTCGACTTGCCCGAGCCGTTCGGACCCATGACCGCGTGGACCTCGCCGGGGCGCACCTCGAGATCGATTCCGTTCAGGATCTCGACGTCGCCGACGCAGGCCCGCAGGCCCTCGATCCGCAGCACGCGTTCGCTGCCGCTCATGGCGAGTCCTCGCCGGGGAGCCCCACGTACACCTCGCCGTCCGCCACCTCGACCTCGTACACCGGAACCGGGCGGATGGCCGGCAGCGTCAGCGCCTCGCCCGTCTCGAGCGAGAAGAGGCTGCCGTGCCGCCAGCACTCGAGCGCACACTCGTCCGCGTCGACGAGCCCCTCGGCGAGGGACACGTCCTCGTGGGAGCAGGTGTCACCGATGGCGTGGACCGTGTCGCCCAGGCGGACGAGTGACACTGCGACGCCGTCGACGTCGACCCGGCGGGCGGTGGCCTCGGCGAGGTCCTCGAGGCGACAGACCCGGTGGGCGTGTCCGCTGTTCGGGGCGCCGCTCATGCCGCACTCCCGGCCAGCGTGTCGTGGCGATCCAGCTTGGTTCGCAGGCCCGCCGCCAGGCGGTCGGCCAGCGCGGGCAGCGGGGCGGCCTCGAGCACCTCGTCGAAGAAGCCCTCCAGGAGGAGTCGCTCGGCGACGACCGTCGGTACGCCCCGGCTCTCGAGGTAGAAGCGCTGGTCCTCGTCCACCGGCGAGACCGTCGAGGCGTGGCTGCACATCACGTCGTCGGTCTCGATCTCGAGGTTGGGGACGCTCTCGGCCCAGGCGTCCGGCGAGAGCTTGATGTTGCGGTTGGTCTGGTCGGCGCGGGTCCGCACGGCCTCCGGGCGCACCCGGATGAGGCCCGTGTACACGGAGCGTGCCGAACCGTCGAGCGCCCCCTTGAACAGCAGTTTGCTGCTGGTGTCGGGGGCGGCGTGCTCCTGGAAGGTCCGGTAGTCGAGGGCCTGCTCGCGGTCACCGAAGTACGCGGCCGTGATCCTCCCCTCGGCACCCCGTCCCAGCAGGCGGCAGTCGGTGCGCGTGCGGGCGTAGTCGCCGCCGAGGCCGGCGGCGAACAACTCGACGGTGGCGTCCCGGTGGACGTGGACCTCCTGGTGGCCCAGTTGCCAGACCCGGGGGCCGAGCTCCTGGAGCACCGCGTGGCGCAGTCGCCCCGCCGGCCCGACGGTCGCCTCGAGGACGGGCGCCACGAGGGCCTCGACGTCCTCCGAGGTCTGGACCTCCAGCACCGTGACGCCGGCGTCGGCGCCACAGCGGACCAGCAGGCGCGGGAAGGCGGCGATCCCCTCGCCGGACACGTGCAGATGAACGACGACGTGACCCTCCACCCGGAGGCCGTCGGGGACCACGATGGCCAGCGGCTCCGGCCCGTAGGCCCGGTTGAGGTGGCCGAACAGGTCGACGGGCTCCTCGAGGGTGGCGCCGTGGAGCTCGTCGCCGTCGGGCAGTTCGCCGACCGGGCCGACGAACAGGCCGTCGGGAGCCCCGGCGTCGACCTCGACGGAGGTGATCCAGCCGTCGGACACCGTCGCGACGGCCACGGCACCGGCGGTGAGGTCGGGGACGGCGGCCGGTCTCGCCGCGGGCGGGCCGGCCGTCGGGGCGAACGCCGAGAGGTCGAGTTCGCCGATCCGCGAGTAGCGCCAGACCTCCTCGTCGGCGTCGGGACGCTCCACGTCGTCGAGGCCGGCCAGCACGGTGCCGCGCCGCTGGCGGAGCCACTCGGGGCCCGGCAGCGCGGCTGAACTCTCGGGGGTGAACGGGTTCGGCACGGGGCCTCGGGCGGATGCTGGCGGACCGGGGGCGGACCGGGCACGGGGCCCGGGCGCCGGCTGGTCCGTGGAGGGCCGGCGCCGGATTTACCCTATCGCCGTAGGAGAAATCCCCGCCGGCGGGGCGGGGAACCGGTTCCGCGCCGCAATCCTCCCGGCATCAACTCTCCTGGTACAGGTGCCGCAACTCGCCCGGTCGGATCCTGAAGCCCTCCAGCGCCGCCTCGATGTCGGCCTCCTGGAAGCGGATCACGCGCCCGACCTTGTAGCCGACCACGAGGCCCTCGTCGACGAGGCGATAGAGGGTGCGGGGCGTGATGCCCAGCCGCTCGGCCGCCGTCTTGGTGTTGAGCCACACCGGTTCCGATGGTGTACTTGCGGTGTTTCCGACCATTCCATGATGTTTCCATCATTTTCCGTCCACAGCAAGCCTCCCATCCGCGTTCCCGGGAGCCGGCGGCCCGCCGCGGCTACCGTCCCGCACCGATGAGCGCCACAGGCCCCCCGGAGCTCTCCCGCCGATGAGCGCCATCGGCCGCCCGGGCAGCGACCACCGCTACGTCCTCCTCGGCCTGGCCTCCGGCGCCCCGGCCTGGATGCCCGCCGTCGACCTGCGCCTCGCCGACCTGGGGAGCGGCCACGAGTTCCTGCCCTGCGCCGGGATCCCCGACCTGCTCAATCGGCTCGACTCCGGCCGGCCGTTCTCGGCCTTGCTGGTCGACCATCGCACCGTGGGCCTCGACCGTGAGCTCATCAGCCGGGCGGCGGTGGCCGGCTGCCCGGTCTTCGTGGTCGGAGGCGACGTCGAGCGTTGGACCGGACTCGGCGCCACCGCCGTCATTGCCCCGGGACTCCCGCTCGACGAACTGGCCACGCTGCTCGCACGTCGGGCCCGTCCGATCGACCGCATCGACCGGCTGGACCTCCACCGGTCCCGGGAGCCGGCCGACGGCACGTGGAGTGGCCGGCTGGTCGCGGTCACCGGGTCGGCCGGGGCCGGCGCCCCGACCATCGCCCGGAGCCTCGCTGGCGGCCTGGCCGCCGACCCGCGCCTCCGACACTCCGTCTGCCTCGTCGACGCACGCCTCGAGGCCGACCAGGCCCTGCTGCACGGTATGGACGGCGCAGCCCTCACCCTGCAGGAGGCCACCCAGGCGCACCGTGGCGGACTGCCGGGAGCCGACGACCTCGAGCGGTTCCTTCCCACGCCGCCCGGTGCCGACCACCGGCTGCTTCCCGGAATCCGGCGACGGCGCGACTGGCCGACCATCGGCGGTCCCAGCCTCCGCGCCACGCTCGGCAACCTCTGCCGCCACCACCTCGTCACCGTCGTGGACGTGGACCCCTGGGTCGACCTGGCCTCCGACGAACAGCCCACCGGGCCCGCCACCCCCGGCGAACCCGCGAGGGTGGTCTGCGACCTCGCCGACCTCCTCCTCGTGGTGGGTCGCACCGGAACGCGTGCCGGCCCAGGAGGCCCAGCCGCCCTGGCCCGGACGCTCGACAACCTTCGTGATGCCGGCGTGCCCGAGGAACGCCTGGTCCCCCTCCGCCTCGGCGACGGATCGGAGCGGATCGGGCGGCGTCGCGCACGTCGGGCCCTCAACGCCCTCGGATCCGAACGTGGCCGCGTCAGCGGCGGCATCGACCTGCCGGACCCAGGAGCCGATCCGGTGGCCGCCTACGGGTCGCGGCTGGCCCGACTGCTCCTGGCCCGACTGGACCGGCTTCCCGACCGCATCGAAATCGGCGGCCTCGTCCCGATCACCCCGGGCAGCCTCGGCCGATCGACCCAGGTGGACTGACGTCCATGGAACCCGTCGAAGGAGTTGACGGCGAGCGAAGGATCGAACTCCTCGACCGCGTGCGATTCCCCGGGGTGGCGGACGCCGGAAAGGGCGATCTCCCGGGCGCCGCCGAACGCCCGCCCGTCGACGCCCTGGCCTGTGCCGGATTCGGTGCGGCGCTGGCCCGGACCCTCAGCGAGGTCCACCGGGCCGGAGTCGCCCACGGCGGCCTCAGGTCCGAGGCGGTCCTCGTCGACGAAGCCGGACGGCCCCTCCTCAGCGGCTTCGAGGCGGCGACCGAGGAGGACCCTTCGGCACGGCAGCGGGACGTGCACCAGTTGGCGGTCCTGCTCGCCGGGATGCTGGCCGACCTTCCCGACACCGAGGATGCCGGCGAGCGCCGTCGACGACGACGCCTCGCACGGGTCCTCCAGCCCCGGCGCCTCGGCGACGCCGTCGACCTGTCGACGACGCTGGCCGACCTGGCGGCGGCCTTCGACGAGGCGCCCCCCACGCGGGCCCGGGCCGTCCGCATCCGGCTCGGCCTCCCAGCGGGCGTCGCTCCCCTCCCGCGGCGCCTGCCGCGTCCCCGGACCGCCCTCCTCGCCCTGATCGCCGTGGCGGGTCTCCTCTTCGCCGTCGGCGTGGGCCGCGGCGACCGTCCGAGCCTCGCCGACGACGGACCGATCGTCGAGTTCGAGGGGCGCCGCTACCAGGTGGGACGCGCCGGTGACGTGGCCGTCGTGGGCGATTGGCCGGGCCCAGCGGGCACCTGTGACGGAAGCGCCACGGTGGTCCTCCTGCGTCCCGGCACCGGCGAACTCTTCGCCTTCGACGGCTGGGCGGAGACCGGAGAGCTCCTCGCCACCCGGCTCGAGACGCACCGCGGCGCCATCGGCCTGGGTGTCGACGCGGGCCACTGTGACACCCTCCTGCTCGTCGACGCGGAAGGCGGGCGGACCCCCATTGCCATCGGCTAGTCCGGCGCGGAGGGTGGCAACTCCGTCACCCACAGGCCGTGGGGGGCGTCGGGGTACCAGGCCATCACCCGTTCCTCCTGCAGTTCGAAGCCGAGCCGCCGGGCCACGGCCTGGGAAGCCAGGTTGTCGGGGAGGATGCACGAGTAGAGGCGTTCCTCGCCGAGCACCTCGAAGCCGAAGTCGCGGGCGGCCCGCCCCGCCTCGGTGGCGTACCCGTTGCCCCAGTAACGGGGATCGAACGTCCACCCGACCTCGACGCCCGGCCAGTCGACCCGCTCCGGATTGTGGAGGCCGGCCCGTCCCAGGAACCGGCCCGTCGACCGCTCCTCGACGGCCCACAGCCCCATTCCCCGGAGCGCCCATTGGCCGAGGAAGGCCGCCATCTGCGCCCAGGCGGCATCCCGGTCGAACGTGTCCGGCAGGTGCAGCCACCGGCGCACCTCCGGCGAATCCATCATGGCGAAGTAGTCGTCGAGGTCCTCGTCGCGCAGTGGGCGCAGGACGAGGCGCTCGGTCTCGATCGTCGGGCAGACACTCACCGTCCCAGTCTGTCGGATCGCCTGCTCCGAGATGGCAGTGCGGGCCGGGCCCTGCTGGACTGCGGCGATGCCCGCCCCGCTGCTGGATCTCGAATCCCCGGTCACCGGGGTGGTCTGGCAGGTCCGGGTCGAGGTCGGCGCTGCTGTCGTTGCCGGCCAGGTCGTCCTGGTGCTCGAGTCCATGAAGATGGAGATTCCCGTCGAGTCGCCCGTGGCCGGCACGCTCGCAGAGGTCCTGGTCGGCGAGGGCGACGCCGTCGCCGAGGACGATCCCGTCGCCCGCGTCCAGCCCGCCTGAGGGAACCACCCTCCCCTGCCCCGACAGGCCGGAGACGCTCAGGGCCGGTAGCCGAAGCCCGAGGTTCCCGTGGTGCGCAGCGGCGCCGCCAGGTTGACGAACTCGCACAAGAGGGGCCGGGTCTCGCGGGGATCGATGATCTCCTCGACCAGGAACGCCTCGGCCGTCCGGAACGGCGAGCGCACCCGGTTGAGCCGCTCGGTGATCTGCTCGAGCAGCGCCTCGGGATCCTCCGAGGCCTCGAGGTCCGACCGGTAGGCCGCCTCGACGCCGCCCTCCACCGGCAGCGAGCCCCAGTCGCCCGACGGCCACGCGTACCGGTACTGGAAGCGGTGCGCCGCCGAATGGGCCGCCCCGGCCACGCCGAAGGCCTTGCGGACCAGGATCGAGCACCACGGCACCGACGCCTGGTAGACGGCGGCCAGGGCCCGGGAGCCGTGGCGGATGGTGGCCGCCCGCTCCGACTCGCTGCCGATCACGAAGCCCGGGTTGTCGACGAGGTGCACCACCGGCAGGTGGAAGGTCTCGGCCAGGTCGACGAACCGGGTCACCTTCTGGGAGGCATCCGCCGTCCAGCCGCCCCCGTAGTGGTAGGGGTCGCCCGCCAGGATCGCCACGGGCCAGCCGTCGAGCCGGGCCAGGCCCGTGATCGCCGAGCGGCCGAAGCGGGCCCCGACCTCGAAGAAGGACCCGAGGTCGACGACCGTCTCGATGATGTCGCGCATCCGGTACACGTGGCGCCGGTCGCGTGGCACCACGGTTGCGAGCGACTCGTCGGTCCGCCCCGGATCGTCGGTCACCGGACCTCGCTCGGGCAGCTCGTGGACCGATGCGGGCAGGTACGACAGGAACCGCCGGGCCCGCTCGAAGGCCTCCTCCTCCGAGGCCACCTCGTCGTCGATCGCCCCGTTCCGGGTGTGGATCCGGCTGCCGCCCAGCGACTCCTTGTCGACCTCCTCGAGACCCAGCCGATTCACGACCGGCGGTCCGGCCACGAACAGCTGCGCCAGGCCCTTCACCATCACGGAGTAGTGGCTGCTGACCGCCCGGGCGGCGCCCAGCCCGGCCACCGGCCCGAGGCAGAGGGCGACCACGGGGACCGTGGCGAGGTTGGCGACGACGTGCTCCCAGCCCGGGTTGGCCGGGACGTACGTCCGGGCGCCGCGGCCGTAGGACCCCGTCGAATGCTCGGCCTGCTTCGCGGGGTCGCTGTCGAGGGTCTTGACCGAGCCGCCCCCGCCGGTGCCGTCGATGAGGCGCACGATCGGGAGTCGGAGCTCCAGCGCCATCTGCTCTGCGGCCACCTGCTTGGCGATGATCGAGGCGTCGGCCGCCCCGCCCCGGACGGTGAAGTCGTCGCCCGCCACCACGACCGGCCGCCCCTCGACCCGGCCGCGGCCGAAGACGAAGTTGGAGGCCCGCAGGTCGACCAGGTTCCCCTCGTCGTCGTAGGTGGGCGTGCCGGCGATCTTGCCGACCTCGTGGAACGTGTCCCCGTCGAGCAGGCCGTCGATCCGCTGCCGGACGTCCAGCTTGCCGCGGTCGTGCTGGCGCCCGACCTTCTCCTCGCCCCCCATCCGTTCGGCGAGCGCCTCCCGGGTCCGCAACTCCTCGAGTTCAGGACCCCAGCCCTCGTCGCCGTTCACGCCGGGCGACGCTCGTTGAGGCCGCGGACGTTGTCGCGGAGCACCTTGCGGCGGTCCTCCTCGTCGAGTTCCTTGACCTCGACGACGTAGTCGAGCGGCTGGGGCAGTCCCTCGATGTGCGGCCAGTCGGAGCCGAAGATGACGTGGTCGGCGCCCATCAACTCGACCAATTCGTACACGTCGTCCTCCCAGAACGGGTTCATCCAGACGTGCTCCCGGAACAGGTCGACGGGGTCCTCGTCGAACCAGTGCGGCGACTTGGCGGCCTGCTGGCGGAGCTTTCGGAACATCGGCGCCAGGTAGTCGGAGCCGTTCTCGACCGAGGCGATCCGCAGGTTCGGGAACCTCGTGTACATCCGGTCGAGCGACATGGTGATCAGCCAGTCGTTTGCCGCACGCTCGATGTTGAACGCCTTGATGGTGGGTCGGGACCGTTCCTTGACCCCGGTCATCTTGGACGAGAAGCCGCCCTCGGCGTAGCCCTGCGTCGAGTAGCCGCTGTCGCCGGCGTGCACGACCACCGTGATGCCGGCCTCGTTCACGAGCGACCAGAACGGGTCGAATATCCAGTCGCTGGGCGAACGTGGCCCGTCGGTCGTCCAGATCGCCGCCGGTCGCATGACGATCGTGCGGGCGCCACGGTCGAGGCACCACTCGAGCTCCCGGATCGCCAGGTCGGGGTCGGCCAGCGACAGGTACGGGGCGGCGAAGATGCGGTCGCGGTAGGCGAACCCCCAGTCCTCGTCGAGCCAGCGGTTGAAGCCCACCATGAGCGCTCCGACCGCCTCGATGTCCTCCTTGAGGGGCTCCTCGTACAGCACCCCGAGCGTCGGGAAGAGCCAGACGGCCTCCAGGCCCTGTCGGGACATCGCCTCCAGGCGGGCGTCGCGGTCGAGGTACTCGGCGGGCGTCGGCTCCCGGTCGCGCAGGTAGTCGAGCGGGGTCTTGCCCTCGGGGTTGCCCCGGAAGTACCGGTGCAGCGCCCCCGGCTTGGCGATCGGGTTCCAGGTCGGGTTGACGACGGCGTCGCTGAGCCGCCCTCCGACCAGGTGGTACCGCCGGCCGCCGACCTCGCACCACTGCACGACCCGGGGCTGCATCTCGGCGGGGACGTGGCGGGACGCTAGTGGTGGAGCCGGAATCCAGACCAACGGGGACGCGGCGCTAGGGTCGCTGCCGTGGACAGCGATTTCGAGACGATCCGCGTCGAGTCGGCGGACGGCATCGCCAGGATCACCCTCGACCGCCCCGAGGCCCACAACGCCTTCACGGCCACGATGCAGGCCGAGTGCCAGACCGCCTGGCGCTCCCTGCGCACCGACGACGACGTCCGGGTGGTGATCCTGACCGGCGCCGGCGACCGGGCGTTCTGCGTCGGCACCGACCGCAACGAGCCGTTCACCGCCCTCGACGGACCGGCCGTCTACGGGACCTCCAACAACTTCATGTACGACGATCCGGGCGACTCGCTGGGGCCCAAGTCGAACGACCTGTGGAAGCCGGTGATCGGGGCGGTCAACGGCATGGCCTGCGGCGGCGCCTTCTACTTCCTCGCCGAGTGCGACATCCTCATCGCCGCCGAGCACGCCACCTTCTTCGACCCCCACGTCACCTACGGCATGGCGGCCGTCTACGAGCCGATGAAGATGCTGACGCGGATGCCGTTCGGCGAGGTGATGCGGATGTCGCTCACCGGCAGCGCCGAGCGGATCTCGGCGGCGACGGCGCAGCGCATGGGGCTCGTGACCGAGGTGGTGCCCGGCGACGAGCTCGACGCCGCCGCCACCCGGCTGGCCGAGACGATCGCCGCCAATCCGCCCTGGGCGGTCCAGGGCACGCTGCGGGCGATCTGGGCGGCCCAGGACCTCGGCCGCCTGGCGGCCCGGGACGTTGCCCCGGCGCTCTACGCGGCGGCGGTCGACCCGGCCGAGATGGCCGCCGGCTCCTCGGCCTTCGACAGCGGCGTCCGCGTCGAACCCCGCATCCGCTGAGGAGCGCCCTCCTCAGCCCACCTCGCCGATGACCGGCGGCTCCTCGGGCAGTTGGGCGACGAGCTTGCGCAGCCAGAGCGTGGACATGTCGTCCTCCCCGTAGCCCTCCCCCTCGAAGACGGCGTCGGCGAGCAGCATCCGGTGCAGGAGGTACACCAACACCAGGTCCACGTCGTTTCGGAACTGCGCCCACGAGTGGTCGTCCACGCCGGCGGCCACCAGATGGTGGTGGTAGTCGGCACACAGCCGGTCCACCTCGGCCCGCGACCCCTCCCCCGGCGCGAGCATCGACGACAGCAGGTACCCGACGTCCCACGCGGGCCGGCCGCTGCTCACCATGCCGAAGTCGATGAGCGTCAGGCCGTCGTCGGTGAAGAGCAGGTTGTCGCCGCGCGCGTCCCCGTGGAGGAGGGCCAGCGGCTCGTCGAGGTGGTCGACCACGTCGGCGAGATTGCTGTCCACCCAGTCGGCCAACTCGACCGCTGTGGGGCCCACGAGTCCCGACTGGCGCCTGAGGACGGCGTCGCGGTGCACGGCATACGTCCCGTTCAGGATGTTGGGCACCTGGGTTGCGGTCCGCCACCCGAACGGCACGTCCTCTCGGAGCACCGGCGACCGCCACCAGTTGGCATGTACCGACGCCTGGGTGGCGAGCGCCGTCTGGAGGTCCGCCTCTGAGGGTGTCCCGTCGAGGGGCGTCAGGCGGGCGTTCTCCACGTATCCCAGCACCAGCACGAAGCGACGCACCGTCGGACGCACCATCCGCCGGGAGTGGCGGCCGATCAGTCGGGCCACCCAGCCCGGTGCGCGGTTCAGCATCCGGAACTGCCGGGCGTACGAGGACCAGGGGCGCCCCGGGTCCCGCAGGGCATGGTGGAGGGAGGGCACTGGCACCGGGAAGGAATCGCCGAAACGCTCGTAGAAGTCGAACTCCCGGTCGTAGCCGCCCTCGCTCTCGACCAGTCCGCGGTTCGTCGCCACCGGCGTCGGAAACTTGATCAGCACGACGTGCGGCAGTTCCGGGTCGGCAGGCTCCCAGGTGAGGGCGACTCGCACGGACACGCCGGAATAGCCGACACCGGTTCCCGGCCTCCGCACCTCGAAGTCCACCACCCGGGCGGGCGAGCCGTCCGGTGACCGGACCACGTCGGTCAGCCAGTCGGCGGTCAACTCCTCGGCCGACTGCGGGATGAACGCCTCGAGTCGCCTCGGCATGAACCCCGACGCTACGCCAGGTGCAGCCTGCCGGCCCCGTCGAGCACCCTGCCCACGAC
>LULL01000287.1_pt1 | contig 20269 bp, 20 predicted proteins | sample 728161 | NCBI WGS metagenome assembly LULL01 (sample SAMN03860290, study PRJNA289734) | marine metagenome | biome: seawater column; feature: ocean; material: water; isolation source: Red Sea water column Station 149 - depth 500m | place: Saudi Arabia: Red Sea | collected 2011-10-15 | depth 500 m
GGAAGAATTTCTTCAAAGGAATTACTTGACAGCTATGAGGTTAAGGACGTTGGAGAAATTGCAGGCAGATTAGAATCTCACTTCAAACTAAATGAAGCTATTGAACAGTACAAAACTTCAAAAAGCTTGATTGATTTTGAAGTTGCAATTACAAAATTCATCTTTACTAACTATATCAAAAAATTGAGAAATATTGCTCTATCAATTGGAACTATTTTCTACTTTATATTCAGAGCAGAAAACGAACATGAAAACCTGAAAAGGATTACATATGGTAAGCGTTACGATCTGCCAATTGATAAAATTAAGGAGATGTTACTAATTTGAGTGAACAGATTTCAAAACAAAAAACTGATGCAAGTGGTAGGCTAGCTGTCGTAGGAGATCGTGAACTTGTAATTGGATATCGTTTGATTGGGATTGATGATACTTTTATTGTAAGTGACGAGGAAGATGCTAGTAAAAAAATTCAAGAACTTTACTCATCTGGTGAATTTGGTTTGATTATTGCAAGTAATTCAATGCGCGCTAAACTTTCTTCAAAATTTGTTGCAGAGATAGAGGAATCTATTGAACCATTAGTGTTATTCATGCCATCTCAAAAAGAAACTGCTGAAGAAGATGAAGAATCAATTGCTGCATTGGCAAAACGAGTTCTGGGAATTAGTATAGAGGTTAACTGATATGGTAGACGCTACGATTGCAAGAATTTCTGGCCCTGTTGCGGTAGCTAAAGATCTAGAGGGCGCGCATATGTTTGACGTTGTTCGCATTGGTGAGATGGGCCTTGTGGGTGAAATTATTCGTCTGGAAGGAAACACGGCACAGATTCAAGTTTATGAGGATACAACTGGTCTCAAGCCAGGGGAGAAAGTAATTAACACAAAAAGACCACTTTCAATGCAACTTGGTCCTGGACTCTTAACATCAATTTATGATGGAATTCAAAGACCTTTGAATGTTCTAGCTGAAGAGAGTGGAGATTTCATCAGCAGAGGAAAAATGATTCCTGCACTTGATCAAAAGAAAAAATGGGATTTTATCCCAGTAAAGAAAAATGGAGACCAAGTTTCTCCAGGTGAAATAATTGCTGAAGTTCAAGAGACTCCTTTAATTAAACACAAAATTATGGTACCATACAACGTTTCTGGTAAACTTGTTGATATTTCTGAAGGACAATTTACTGTAAACGACAAAGTTGCAGCTGTAAAAAACGGTAAGACAACTGATATTGGTTTATCAAGTTGGTGGACAGTAAGAACACCAAGACCAGTTTTGAGAAAACTTGCACCCGATCAACCATTGCTTACAGGCCAAAGAGTACTTGACACATTTTTCCCCGTTGCTAAAGGTGGTTCAGCTGCAATTCCAGGTCCTTTCGGAAGCGGAAAAACAGTAACACAACAACAGCTTGCAAAGTGGGCAGATAGTGAGATAATTGTCTATATTGGTTGTGGAGAAAGAGGAAACGAAATGTGTGACGTATTGTCATCATTTCCTGAATTGATAGATCCAAAATCAAAACGTCCCTTAATGGAACGAACTATTCTAGTGGCAAATACTTCAAACATGCCAGTAGCTGCACGTGAAGCAAGTATCTATACTGGAATTACAATGGGTGAATATTATCGTGACATGGGATATGGTGTAGCACTTATGGCTGACAGTACTTCAAGATGGGCTGAAGCATTAAGAGAAATTTCAGGAAGACTGGAAGAGATGCCTGGTGAAGAAGGATACCCAGCATATCTAGGAAGAAGATTGGCAGAGTTTTATGAAAGAGGTGGAAGAAGCATTGTTATTTCCCCTGACGAACGACAGGGCTCATTATCATTAGTAGGTGCAGTATCTCCACCTGGTGGAGACTTTTCAGAACCGGTTTCACAAAACACACTTAGAGTAACTCGTGTGTTCTGGGGACTTGATGCTAGTTTAGCAAATAGGAGACATTTTCCATCAATCAACTGGTTGACAAGCTATTCTTTGTACATGGATGACATGGCAGATTGGTACAAATCTAACGTTTCAAAGGATTGGATTGCCCTAAGAAAAGAGGCATTAGAAATTTTACAGAAGGAATCAGAACTGCAAGAGATTGTACAGCTTGTAGGATATGATGCATTACCAGAACCAGAAAAAGGAATCTTAGACACTGCCCGTTCAATTCGTGAAGACTATCTACAGCAAAGTGCATTTGATGAGGTTGATACTTACACATCAATACAAAAACAGCACAAGATGTTGTCTACCATTTTAGAATTTGGTAGGAAGGAGGCTGACGTAATAAAGAAAGGTTCTACATCTGCCAAGGTAGGAGCACTTGAATCAAGAGGAATGATACCAAAAATGAAATGGACAAAAGAGGAAGAACTAGAAAAATTACTAAACGACATTAACAGCAAGATGAAACAAGAATTTGATTCACTTTCAAAGGAGAGTTCTAACTAATGGCAAACATATCATTTAAAACACTAGACAAAGTTGCAGGCCCACTGATTTTTGTCAAGGGGGTTGACAACGCATCTTATGGTGAAATGGTTGAAATAAAATTAGAAAACGGAGAAAGACGACAAGGACAGGTGTTAGATACAAGTCAAGGACTTGCTGTGGTCCAAGTCTTCGGCCAAACCTTAGGTCTTAACACTACTGGTACTTCAACAACGTTCCTAGGCGAAACTGCAACAATATCAGTCTCTGATGAAATGCTTGGAAGAGTGTTTGACGGACTGGGTAACCCAAAAGATAATGGACCAAAGATTGTATCAAAAGAAAAATATGATCTAGTAGGTTCCGGTATTAATCCATATTCCAGAGAAGAGCCATCAGAATTCATTCAAACAGGAATGTCAAACATTGACGGAATGAATACACTTGTACGAGGTCAGAAATTACCAATCTTCTCAGCCTCTGGTCTACCACATAACCAGCTTGCATCACAAATTGCAAGACAGGCACAAGTTCTTGGCACGGAAGAAAACTTTTCTGTTGTCTTTGCCGCAATTGGGATTACAAGTGAGGAGGCAAACTTTTTCATTAAACAATTCGAAGAGAGTGGTTCACTTGAAAGAACTGCACTTTTCCTTAACTTATCTTCTGATCCTTCATACAGACTTGGCTTCAATTTATGAGCGTGCAGGAAAAATTAAGGGAAGAAAAGGTTCAGTAACACAATTACCAATTCTTACAATGCCTGCTGATGATATTACACACCCAATACCTGATCTTACTGGTTACATCACTGAGGGTCAGATTGTAATGAATAGAGAGTTACACAGAGCAAATATCCAACCACCTGTTGACGTTCTAACAAGTTTATCACGTTTAATGAACCAAGGAATTGGTGAAGGAAGGACAAGAGAAGATCACAGACAACTTGCAGACCAACTTTATGCTGCTTATGCACAAGGTAAAGATGCAAGAGCACTTGCTGCCATTGTAGGTGAGGGTGCACTAAGTGATCTTGATAGAAAGTTCCTTACTGTTGCAAATGACTTTGAGAAAAAATTTGTTCATCAGGGACCAAATGAGAACCGCTCCATTGAGCAGACACTTTCACTTGGTTGGGATCTATTAGCAGGACTTTCAGAGACTGAACTTACACGTATCAAACCAGAGTTTATTGCTAAATATGCAAAGAAGACTAGTGCCGGTGATAAAACCAAATCTGGATAGGTGATTTGAACTGCCATCTAATGCTGATATCCGTCCTACTCGTCTAGAATATTTACGTACAAAAAAACGAATCAAGATTGCAAAAAAGGGACTTAAGCTTTTAAAACTTAAACGCCAAGCTTTGATCTTAGAATTTTTCAGTATTAGCAAGGCGTCATCTAGATTACGAGGAGAGCTAAATGCCGAGTTGATCAAGGGCTATCAAAGCATAAGGATGGCAGAGATGATTGATGGTGAGATGAGACTAGAAAACGAAGCAATGAAAATTCCTCAATTAAAAAAATTATTGATTACACCAAAAAACGTTATGGGAGTAAAGATTCCAAGATTAGAGGGTGGAAGAAGGGAAGAATTACTCACTGATTATTTGTTAGAAATTCCAGTTTCCATTAGTGAAGCCATGAAGGCATTTCAAGAGGTGCACAAAATAGTTCTAGACGTTGCAGAAAAAGAGACAACCCTACGAAAATTACTATATGAGATTGACAAAACAAAACGAAAGGCCAATGCAATTGAAAATGTCTTTATTCCAAGACTGGAATCTGCTGTTAAGTTCATTACATTCAGGCTGGAAGAGATGGAACGAGATACATTTGCAATGTTAAAGACTGTAAAACGAAAGATGAGTGAAAGAGAAAAAAATGTGGAGGCAGACATAATTGCAAATTGATTTTAAAAATTCGCAGCAAAAAAAATTTTACTATATTAAACGTGCAGTAATGATGGGAAACATCTTCATCGCTATGGCTGTAATTTTGTATTTGAGCAAGGAGTTTTTGGGTGTATAATATGTCAGCGTCACAAGATCAATACATCAGTTCTTTGAAGAAGATAAAACAAGTAGAGGAAAAAGCTCAAGAGGAGATTGATAGTTACAAAAGTAAGATAGAGGATAAAATTATTCAGTTAGAATCAGAACTAGAAAAGGCAATTATGGCTGCAAAGACCGAGGGTGAAAAACTAGTTGATTCAAACGTAGAAAATGCAACAAAGAAAGCTAGTGCTGAAACGCAAAAGACAATTGAAGAAGCAAAAATGAAATCCAAAGATATTGTATCACAAATTACAGCACAAAATGCACAAGACATTGTCAATATTTTACTAAAGGGAGTAAAGTAGAATGTTCAAGCCTGTTAAAATGGCTAAAATAGCTATTATGGGCTTACGAAAAAATCAGCAAACTGCAGTTTCTATTTTGCACGACATGGAAATTTTGCAGTTAGAACCATTATCAAAAGATGTTTCAGCTATTGTAAAAAATGAGCGTGATAATGAATTAACAAGACAAGTTTCAGATCAACTATTACGAATAAAGTCGTTAATGACAGTACTTCCTCGTATACCAGTAACTGCTAGAAAACGTTTTGATTCTGTTGACGAACTTTTGCAAACTGCTAATTCTATTGATATTGATGAACAGGTTGCAAATCTTGAAAAGGAAAAGGAAGGACTTCTGACTCAACTTAACGAAACTGAGAATAATCTAAAACTTATTGAAGAATTTAGTTTCTTTCCTGAAGACCTGAAGATTCTTCAACTCTCATCGGCAACCTCCTATTTTGGCAGAATCCCATCTGATAAATTTGAAGAGTTTAAAAAAACTGTTGATGCACATCAACAAGACATCATGCTTTATACAAAAGCAGAAAAAGAAATCACACATCTTATCTTAGTTGTTTTTCCAACAATTTCATCGGATGCTTTTGCTGAGATTATTCAAAAGAATAATGTCAAAATAGAAGCGGTACCACGCCTAAATGGAACACCAAATGAAATTATCACAAGCCAAAAAAGTAATTTAGAAAATCTAAATCAAAGACATAAACAGATCAATGACGAACTAAAGAAAATTTCAGAAAAGCACTTTACAGATTTGGTTGAAGTTGATGAGCAATTACAGATAGAAAACAAAAAACTGGAAGTAATTTCTAATCTTGGTGTAACCAAAGATGCATTTGCAATGGAAGGTTGGGTTCCAAAATCAAAAATCAGCCAAATTGAATCAACATTGAAAAAATTTACGGAAGGTACAACTATTTATGAATTAAAAACCGATGATAAACCACCAACACTGATGAGTAATCCAAGAAGATTCAGATTGTTCGAGGCGTTCATTCGATTTTATTCTCTGCCACAAAGCAAGGAGTTTGATCCTACAATGGTTTTTGCCCTAATCTTCCCAATCTTTTATGGATTAATGATTGGTGATACAGGATACTGTATAGTGATAATGCTTGTCTGTTTATGGGTTATTAGACGTGTGGAGAAAGGAAAACGCAATCTAAACATCATGCCAAGGCAACTGCGAAGTTTTGCACTGTTGATATTGAAAAAAAGACAGATGGTGAAGCTGTCAAAAGCAATGATTCCTGGTTGTGTTGTTGGAATAGTTTTGGGCTTTATATTCGACTTGCATTTTGGATTCCACCTCAATGGCTATCTATTTGATGTTCTAGCAAGTGTTGGAGTTACTGGTCTTCCAGAACCTGGCGAGATCTTAAACCGACCTTCACAAGCATTTCTAGATCCAATTCATAGTGCAGGTACGCTCTTGCTTTATGCTGGATATATTGGCATTGGTTTTGTAACATTTGGTCTAGTTTTGGGTGTAATTGATTGTATTAGAGAAGGTGAAATTAAAGAGGCATTAGTCAAGGTTGGATGGATATCAGTTGGTTGGGGAATTGTTCTTCTTGGACTAGCTCTCATACATCAAGATGCTATCAATCCAATGTGGCCAAGGCTGATTGAAGTCAATCCAATTGCATTTTTGTACTATGGATTAATTTTTGGTGGTATTGCATTAATGGTCGCTTGTGATAAGAGTAAGGGTCCTATGAAAGTCATGGCATTAATGGAAGTAGCGACAATCATAAGCCACATTCTTTCCTATACAAGACTGATTGGAATTTTACTAGCGTCAGTTATACTTGCTCATACAATTGACTATGTTTTCTTAAAATCGATTAACATTGGGCTTCCATTAGTTGTACTTGGGACAATGATATTATTCATAGGTCATATGTTCAACATAATCATTGGAGTTTTTGAACCGGGAATACAGGGTGCTAGGTTGATTTACGTTGAGTACTTCTCCAAGTTTTACCGTGGTAACGGTAGAGCATTCAAGCCATTTGGGTCATTGCGAAGGTTCACGGAAAACCAATTCAAGTCTGAACAGCGAGAAAAGGAAAAATCAGACAAACCAAAACTAAAGGTTAAATAGAAAAATTTCAAAATTTGATAAAATTTTCACAAAAAAGTGTTAGAAAATTTACTCGATTAATGGTTATTTCAATTTACAAGTTGAATAGGAAGGACTGCAGGATCTGGACATGCTCCCCTAAGTTCAGGTTCTGTACTCTTTCATATTCATCAAATCTTGACTAGTAATTATGTTTTAAGAAATTTAAAATTATGTTAGGAATATTTTAGTTTGTTCACATCAAGTATACGGTTGCAGTATCTACATTTTAACACAAGACTATCTTTATCAATTACATCCATTACTGATTCTATATCCTCTTTGCTGTTCGTAATACAATCTGGGTTAGAACATCTAAAGATTCTATCAATTTCGTTGGGTAATGAAACACGCCTTTTCTCAACTAGTTTATAATTTTTTATTATATTTACAGTGGAAGAAGGTGATATTACAGCAAGTTTGCTAGTATCATCTTCTTCTAAAAACTTATTTTCAACTTTGATAATATCTTTCTTCTTTAATTTACCACTTGGTACATTGAGAGCAATTGTAATTACATCACCCCTTTTACCATCAATATCTAACGCTTCTAGAACTTGAAGACCCTTTCCACCATCAATATGATCAATAACCGTTCCATCCTTGATACGCCTAACTAGGAGATTAGCCTCTTCCATTAGAATAGTTTGTATTACACCTGTATATATGGATGAAAGAGATGAATGAGTTTTTCGAAAAAAGCATCATTTCTGTCAGAGATCTTGACAAACAAAAACTTGAATCAATTTTTGATGCTACAAATAAAATCATAGACATGGGCGGGGATCAAAGACGTGAGATTGCAAGAGGCAAGACATTAGGATACTTATTTTTTGAACCAAGTACAAGAACACGTCTAAGCTTTGAAGCTGCAATGGCACTTCTGGGCGGCACATCGGTTGGAATTGCGGATGTTTTATCTTCATCAGTCCACAAGGGAGAAACTCTTGGAGATACCGTAAAAATAATTTCTAGCTATTGTGATGTATTAGCTTTAAGACATTCTCTTGATGGTTCTAGTAGATTTGCTGCTGAGGCATCTAACAAACCTGTCATAAATGCTGGAAGTGGAACAGAAGAACATCCAACTCAAACCGTTCAGGATCTTTTTACAATTAGGAAAGAAAAGAAAAAGATTGACGGTCTTAAAATAGGAATTGTTGGTGATCTAAAGTATGGAAGAACAGTTTATTCACTTTTGTACGGATTGTCTAACTATGATGTAGATGTACATCTTATATCACCTGAATCTCTTAGAATTCGCTCTGACTCTACTTATGTTATTAAAAAAGAGCTTTCGTACACAGAATCGACTACATTAGATGATTACATTGATGATCTAGATGTATTGTATGTTACAAGAATTCAGAAGGAAAGATTTCCTGATGAAGAAGAGTATGTTAATGTAAAAGGCAGTTATGTAATTGGTCTTGATATGATAAAAAAGATGAAGGATGACGCCATCATCTTACACCCATTACCTCGTGTTGATGAAATATCTACTGACGTAGACAAAACAAAACAAGCAAAGTATTTTGAGCAGGCAGAATATGGCAAATATGCACGTGCTGCACTGTTAGGTCTGATTCTAAACGAAAACGGTTTCTAAATCATAAAAAATACAGAACTGTATAGCAATTTTTCAATAAATAAAAATTAATTTGTTCATTTTTAAAAATAATTTTACCATTAGTGTACTTTATTGTATTTTATGATTACAAATAATTACCTAATACTAATAAAATTGCGATCGGCTAAAAAAGTTAGCCATGGCTAACTTTTAAATATTAATCTGGCATCGTCATGGTGTATGTTTACTAATAGACAAAAAATGTCTGTTGTTTTACTCATTGTTTCTTTGGGATTTGTGGGATATCTTGTTATTCCTGCTATGGATATCACTGCTCAAGATAAGCCTGAGACCTTTGTAACTCATTCTGGCGCTGTAGTACAGACCACCGGTGACATATTAGATCCTGTTTATACAATTCAAGAAGTTGAATTTGATCCACAAAAATACTTGCGAGAATTTGACTATGGTGAAGTTTCGTATTTAGAGGATGGGACAACACTCAGAGAATTTACAATCGTAGCTGAGGATGACAAAATTATGGAAATCGCACCAGGCATATTTTATAATGTCTGGACTTTCAATGGAACGGTTCCTGGTCCCACAATTCGAGCAACGGAAGGAGACCTGGTTAGAATTCATTTCACCAACAATGGCAGTAAAGAACATACCATGCACTTTCATGGAAATCATCCAGCCGAGATGGACGGCATATTTGAAATAGTTGGTTCTGGCGGCGGTCAGTTCACTTATGAGTTCATAGCAGGTCCTGTTGGTGTACATCCATATCATTGTCATGTAATGCCGGTTGAAGAGCACATAGGTCATGGGCTTTATGGTGTCTTCATTGTAGATCCAAAAGAGGGACGACAGCAAGCCGACGAAATGGTTATGATGTTAAATGGATTTGATACTGACTTTGATGGTGAAAATAATCTATATGCTGCAAACACCATTCCGTTTTACTACCAACACCATCCAATTCAGGTTAACACAAACGAACTAATCCGAGTTTATGTTGTAAACATGGTTGGGTTCGATCCTATAAACAACTTTCATCTACACGGTACTCTGTACAAGTACTATCCAACAGGCACTGATCTAATCCCATCGGAATTTACTGATATGACTACATTTTCACAAAGCGAAAGGGGGATTCTAGAGTTTGAATATGAATATACTGGAAGGTATATGTTCCATGCACACTTTACTGAATTTTCGGAAAAGGGATGGACAGGTCTTTTCTATGTAAAAGATGGTTCTCAGTTAAACAAGGAGGTATATGATTATGGAAGTTAAGAGATCATCCAATGTAAAGACAGTAGTTAGTGTAGCAGTTCCGTTTGTTTTGCTAGCTGTAATGATTGGATACGTTTTTGGACCAGGCTCTGAACTCATTGATTACGGCATTTTATTACCGGACATATCTATTGAGAAGATTGAGTTTGTTGACTCGGAAATAATTGTAACTGTACGAAATACGGGACCCATGCCTGTTGACGTTGTTATGGCGGACATTAATGATAGAATCTATCCTGCTGCAATTGAACCTGATAAGCACCTTGAGCGGTTCCAGTCAGCAATTGTTAGAATACCATTTGAATGGAACGAGGGGGAGCCATATGCTGTAGGACTTACTGTAGATGACGGAACCAGATTTGAAAAGCGGGTTGATGCAGCTGCACCTTCTATTCAGCCTACTGTTGAAATGATATCATATTTTGCTGTAATAGGAACATATGTTGGAATTATTCCTGTACTGATAGGCCTTCTTTGGTTTCCATTTATTTCCAAACTTAGCCGTAACAAGTACAAGTTTTTCTTGGCGCTAACTGTTGGGCTTTTACTCTTCCTGGGAATCAGCTCTGCCGAAGAAGCAATTAAAATATCTGCCGAAAATCTATCTGATGTTTTCAATGGTGTACTTTTAGTTGCAACGGTAGCAATAGTGTCTTTTCTTGCTCTTAATTATGCGGGTGAAAAACTAAAGGAGCGTGCGGGTGCATCAAAACTTGCGGGACCTGTAGCAATTGCTTTGATGATTGCAATTGGAATTGGATTGCATAATTTTGGGGAGGGTCTTGCTATTGGAGCTGCAATTGTACTAGGCGAAGCCGCACTTGGAGCTTTTCTTATTGTTGGTTTTGCATTGCATAACACCACTGAAGGATTTGCCATAGCTGCACCCATGGCACGCACAAAGCTGATGATTGGAAGGCTTGCTGCAATGGGAATGATTGCTGGTGTCCCTGCAATTTTTGGTGCATGGGTTGGCGGATTCGTTTATTCGCCTTTTGCAGCTGTGATCTTTTTAGCTATTGGTGCTGGAGCAATATTTCAGGTAATTGTTTCTATTATGAGATGGATACGAAACGAGGAAGGCAAACTGTCAAACGGTTCAGTGTTAGCTGGTATTGCTGTGGGAATGATGATTATGTACATCACAAGCATCTTAGTATAAAATTAATTCAGACTTAGTTATTTTCCATCGTACAGCAGCTGGCTTTGTTAATGCTTCTCATTGCCCACCAGATTGAAAATGATAATGCAGCTATTGAGATAAATTTAAGCTCTAAGCCCTGAAGCGGGAAAATTGCCAATCCACCCACAATTCCTAAAACTGCAGTAAGTGATGTTGTACATGCTGGACATCCCGGCGTAAACGCAGTAAGAGCACCTCCAAATATTGCTGATGAACCACCCTTCTTCAAATTCATAGTTTTTTGGGTCTTTATGTTATAGACAACTAGCGCAATGTTGATTCCGCCTAGAATAGCCACCACAAGTGTCAGTCCTATTGAGGCCGCAATATATTCTGGGCTAACAACCATATCAATTTGGAAGTGGGTTGCAGCACTTGACAGGGTTAGAAAATAGTAAGCTAGACCAAGTAAAACGCCAGAGATAACTGCTATAGAACCAAAATTTTTCTGTCTTAGTATATCCTTGACAGTTAATTTTAACATCATAGTTTTACTTGGTAATTCTTCTTAATAAAATCTTGAGAAGATTACTAACTCCATACTTTTTCTTTAAATGTCCACTTTTTGTTTAGAATAAAGTTGCTAGATGCTGCAGTAGCAACAGCAAGTACAAGCGCAATAGGATATAGTAATTGATAACTATCAACCAAGACATAGACAATTCCAAGCTGAACTAGTGCACCTAATGAGCTAAATCCAATGAATTTTCCATATTGTTTCAGCGTATTCTTTATCTCAAAGTTTCTGTCTCCAAATGTCCAAATTTTATTTAGAACAAAATTCGAAGACATGGAGAACATTATTCCTATTATAGTCGCATGAATGTACCAGAAATTCATGGCCGCATCTGCGAATAGAAGTGATACTAGATAATTTAGTAAAAGCCCAGATGCGCCTACAGTATAGAATCTAGCAGCTTTTGACAGAAATCGAACAGAATCTCTTGACTCATTTTTTTCCGCCGATTTGCCAAATCTATACAGTTTCCACACAGATCTCGCATAATCAAACATTGTTGAAGAGTCTAACTTGCTAGAACCATGCATTCTGTTAGTAAATGTATAAGGAATTTCTCTAACAGTTGCTCCTTTGGTCTTTACTAAAATCTCTAAAAGCATTTTGTATCCAATCGCATCAAGTTTTAGACCCTCGATAATCTTACGTTTGAATGCAAAAAATCCAGACATAGGGTCTGACTCATTTATACCAAGTCCTTTTCTTGCTATTCGAGTTGCAGTAGAACTAAGCAGTTTTCGCTTAAGTGTCCATCCCTTGACTGCACCTCCTGCAGCGTAGCGTGAGGCAATTGCAATATCACACCCTGAGCGCTTTATCTCCTCAATTAATCTAGGAATTATTTTTGGAGGATGGGAAAAATCACTATCCATCACAACAATAGTATCACCAGTTGCATGTTCTATTCCTCGAAGAACTGCTGAGCTGAGACCGCTCTTTGTCTTTCTATGGATAACATCAATGGTGTATCCAATTTTCTGTTTTACTTCTTTCAAATAATCTTCGACAATTTTTCCAGTTCCATCAGGAGAATTATCATCAACAACAATTGCCTCAGCAAGTAGGTTTTTTGGTAGATGTTCTCCAATCGATTTTAAGATCTGAAGTATATTCTTGGATTCATTATAAGTTGGAATGATAATAGACACCTGTGCATTATTGATAGTTCTCGAGTTTTGCATATTTCATTAGAGCTGAAATTTTGGTTATTAATATTTCAAGCTAATCTAATCATGCAAATGATGAAATTTTTAGGCATTTCGACTAATGAACCAGCGATCATAAATTAGCATACGATGCTATTTTTCATGGCAAGATATGCTGAAATTGTTAACAGTAAGCCAACACTGCTAACCTTAGTTGTCATTGGAGTAATTGGTTCATTATCTGTGCCTGTATTAATACCACATTTTGATCATGGTACTCATATTTACCATCTTTTACTGCACACAGGGGGAATAATTTTGTCTGTGTTCCTTACCTTATTGGGTATTAACGCATATTATAAGATGAGGACAAAAAAACTTGCAATAACATCTATTGCTTTTTTTGTATTTGCTATTGCGGAGATTGTATCATTGCTGGATGCAACAACACATCATTATTACGATTTACCATCCTATGAGGTAGCTCATATTCTCATGATAGCCATGGTTGGAATTTTTGCATTTGGTATATTTAGGGGTGATTAAAAACATGTGGAATATGGAGAGGTCTAAACTAATCTTAGATACAATTGAAAAAAATCCAGGAATTAGATTCCGTGAGATTATGCATGCACTAAATCTACGAAACGGTGTTCTATCTCATCATTTAAACAAACTAGAAAAAAAATCAGTCATCAAAGTTGAAAGAACGCCAAGGGTTGCAAGATTTTATCCTTTGGGCATTACAGATTTTGAAGCTGTAATTTCTAAAAGACTAAGGCAAGAAACTCCACGTAGAATTTTACAAGTTTTACTAGATTCTGAAAAAATTTATTTTTCTGAAATTTTCTTGAGAATTAAAAGATCACCTTCTACGACCTCATTTTATGTAACTCAATTGGTTCAGGATAGTATTATTAAAGATAAATTTGAGAATGGAAAAAGATTTTTTTCAATTGTTGAGAAAGAAACTGTAAGTAATTTGATTTCAAAGTACCACCCAGACTTGATTGAAAGGACAACTGATAACTTTGTGGATATTGTTTCCTCACTCTGAGGTGTCTCATAAGATGTTACAATTGTTTATGATTGTACCAGATACTTTAACTACCAGTCACTGGAAATTGAACTAAAATGCAGAAGAAAGTATATTCATTATTTCTAATGTTTGCAGTTTTTTCGCTTATAGCTACTACTCCGTCAGTATTTGCAGATCATGGTACTGCAACAGTAACAAACGCACCCGGATCATCAGTTCCAGGTTGTGAAGAAACAGCTGATGGTTGTTTTATTCCAAGCATGGTTACAATTGACGTAGGTGGTGAAGTTACTTGGGATAACGACGATACTGCAGCTCATACTATTACATCTGGAACACCTACAGGGGGACCTGATGGACATTTTGACAGCAGCTTAATCATGGCAGGCTCATCATTTTCTCATACATTTGACGAAGCAGGATCATTCGATTACTTTTGCATGGTTCATCCATGGATGCAAGGAATGGTGATGGTTACTGATGAAGAAAAGACACATGATGATGAAGAAATGGCGCATGGCGATATGGAAGAAATGGCGCATGGCGATATGGAAGAAATGGCACATGGAGATGACCACGGTGCAAAGGGAATAGAAGATCTATCTGACCAGTTTACAGCCTCAGTTACATCCGGTGTGATTCACCACATTGGCGGAAACTCTGACGATGATACATTACTTGTTCATTTGTTCGGGGCAGACGATGATGGTGAATTGAAAATTACTCTAAACAGTAAAATCATAACTCCATTTGATGACGGCAGCTACTTTGTACTTGTAGACAACGAAGAAGTTGAGTTTATGCAAATGGGAAACACAATACATGTTGAATATTGGGCAGGAGCTGAGAGTATCGAAATAGTTGGAAGTCATGTAGTTCCAGAGTTTGGAACAATTGCTATGATTGTATTGGCAGTAGCTATAGTCAGCATTATTGTACTAACTACAAAGACAAGAGCAACTCTAATTCCTAAACTTTAGAAAATTATTTTTTTCTATTAGTATAACAATCAAACACATATGTATAACATACTAACAAAAAATATAATTTTCGGTTTGGTACAACCAGCGAAAAAGAATATTAACGAGTTGTCTGGGATCCTGATCACATGAAAATGGTAACACTAAGTTCTCTTGTAGTTCTTTTTGCTATAGCTTCTATGGTTGCAATTGCACCACAAGCTTTCGCAGAGCATGGGGCTACCTCTGTAACAGTAGAAAACGCACCAGGATCATCAGTTCCAGGATGTGAAGAAACAGCTGAAGGTTGTTTCATTCCAAATATTGCAACTGTTGAGATAGGCGGTACAGTTACTTGGGAGAACGGAGATACGGCAGCTCACACATCAACAGCTGGTTCAGCAACTGAGGGACCAAGTGGTGTTTGGGACAGCAGTCTTATCATGGCAGGCTCATCATTTTCTCATACATTTGACGCAGCAGGAACATTCGATTACTTTTGCATGGTTCATCCATGGATGGCTGGAACTGTAATTGTTGAAGCAGAAGCAGCTGAAGAAGAAGAAGTACACGAAGAAGAAGTACACGAAGAAAAAGCAGAAGTCGTATATGAAAAAATAGCACCAACAATGTCTGTTGGTTCTACTACAACTACAGGCGGTAGTGGTGCAGGCGATATGACAGACTTACTTCACTGGAACATTAGTGGCGGTGATGTCTTAAGTATGCATGTCGATGAGGGCAACGCTAGTCTTGTAATCGACATGACTTCATATGATGATGGAGAATTGTTCGTTGCACTAGATGAAACATACATTGGTTCAGACGATGGAACATTCTTTGTTATAGTAGGCGGTGAAGAGTCTAATGATTATGAGCAAGCTGGAAACGATCTGTTCATTTCATTCCCAGCAGGAACTGAAAGCATTGAGATCATTGGAAGTTATGCAGTTCCAGAATTTGGAACAATTGCTATGATTGTATTGGCAGTAGCTATAGTCAGCATTATTGTACTAACTACAAAGACAAAGACGCAACTAATTCCTAAACTTTAGGAAAACCCCATTTTTTCTTCTTTTTTCAGGAAATTTTCAGGATCCATTTTTATATTGTTTGACAGTTGTATCAGATCAAATGAAAATTACGACATTGACTTCTTTGTTCATACTTCTGTCAGTAGTTTCCATGGTTGCAATTGCACCACAGGCTTTTGCAGATCATCACATGCAGACTGTTACAAACGCACCAGGATCATCAGTTCCAGGCTGTGAGGAAACAGCTGATGGTTGTTTCATTCCAAGTACTGTAACAATTCCTATGGGTGGTACAGTTACTTGGGAGAACGGTGACACAGCAGCTCATACAGCAACTGGTGGTTCAGCAACAGAAGGACCAAGTGGTGTGTTTGATAGCAGCCTTATCATGGCAGGCTCATCATTTTCTCATACATTTGACGCAGCAGGATCATTCGATTACTTTTGTATGGTTCATCCATGGATGGCTGGAACTGTAATTGTTGAAGATGAAGCAGCAGCAGCAGAAGCAGCAGCAGCAGAAGCAGCAGCAGCAGAAGCAGCAGCAGCAGAAGCAGCAGCACCAAGAGACCCAGCAATAGATTTGGTGGACACCTTAAACTACAGCATTAGTAGTGGTTCTGTTTCAAGCATAATGACTAACAGTGATGATGCTACTCTTGTAGTTGCAATTGACACATCAGATGATGGAGAATTGTCAATTAACCTAGACAGTGATTACATTACTGCATTTGATGATGGTAGCTACTTCGTTCTAGTAAACAACGAGGAGGTTTGGTTTAGCCAAGATGGAAACGATCTAACAATTCCGTATGAATCAGGAACAGAAAAGATTGAGATCGTTGGAAGCGTTGTAGTTCCAGAGTTTGGAACAATTGCTATGATTGTATTGGCAGTAGCTATAGTCAGTATCATCGTACTAACTACAAAGACAAGAACAACTCTAATTCCTAAACTTTAGGAAAATCTTTTTCCTTTTTTTATTTTCTTCTAACCATTGCAATTATAGCTAGTATAACTCCAGCTGCACCAAGGGATAGTCCAAATACCGCAAAGTTGTATGTTGCTCCCCCATCAGATCCTGTATTGGTTGTGCTACCTTGTGCTTTCATTGACGAAATATCTTTTTGGAGAGATGTTACAGCATTTTTGAGAGCGGTAACCTCCTGTCCTGATGATGAGCTAGATGTTGGTGGAAAGTCAAGAATTGATGTGCTTTCAACATCCTCTATTGGAATTATCGCATCTATTTCAACACCGTTAATCTCTCCTTTTAGTTCTACTTGTAGGGAACCCGTCTTTGTTGGAATTATCTTTGCATAGTAATGACCCGGCCGAGGATCCGTGTTTATGTCTAGTACTTTAGATGCTCCGCCGGAAACAACAGATGCCTCCAGTTTTTTAAATCCATTAGTAACACCCGTAGATACACCTTCAACATTGCCAGGCTCTCGAATATCTATTGTTATAGCATTAAGAATGCCTACAACCGGGGGCTCATCTTCCCATCCTACCTCAATCTCATAAGGATCCACTTGAATTGTTGTGTGAGCATATGCAAAGGAAAATCCAAATCCCATGACAACCAACCCCGTAATTACAAAAAGTGTGTAATTCACGACTTGAAAAATGAGTACATATGTTATTATCTTTACTAAAATGGTACAACTTTCGAATTGACAATTCTTTAAATTATGAACAGAGTGGTTTTATGTAAAATGAACAAGTTGCTTTTACTATCATTTTTGATTTTGATGATTGGAATACCGTCAGCATATGCTCATCCATTCTTGCTAGATTCAGAGCCAGGGCAGGCAGAAAATGCACCAGTTGGAACAACACAAATCGTTACTTATTATTCTGAAGCAATTGAGATTGACTTTTCTGAACTCAGAGTGTTTGACAGTGATGGAAACAAAATCGATAACTTGGATACTGCATATTATGATGGAGAAAATTCTCTTGTAATTACAACACCGCCACTAGAGGATGGTGTCTATACCGTGACAAGTAAGGTACTTTCAAAGATTGATGGTCATTTGGTACAGGCCGCGATTATCTTTGGTGTTGGTGAAGCACAGGTTGATCTTTCACTTTTAGAGGCGCAGGAAGAATCAGAAACAACATTTCTACCAGAAGCAGCAGCTAGATTTCCAGGAATTGTAGGGCAGACAATCGTTTTAGGCTCTGTGATATCTGCTATTGCAATTTGGGGTGCGCAGAGAAGACAGTTGGGAAAAGATGACTTCAACCTAGTAAATCGTGTATACCGTCTCAAGTTTGCAAAGCTAACTGGAATTAGTCTTGTTGCTGTATTAGCATCTAATTTTATTATGTTAGCAGTTCAGACCTTCCGCCTTGAAACGTCGCCACTTGATGTAATTGAGACCGCGTTTGGTGCCACCTGGTTAATTCGGATGATCATTACCATCATTCTTCTTGGCATTTGGTTTTGGATGGAAAGAAAACCACGTCTATCTCCAAAGAAGCATATACCGATGCTAATTGCATCTTTGGTACTAATATTTACAACAACTATGATGGGACACGGAGCAGCAACTGAGCTTACTGCACCAATGATATTGGATTATGTGCACAATTTGTTGGCATCAGTCTGGATAGGCGGTGTAATTTTCTTTGGTTTTGTATTATTGCCTACAGTCGCAAACTTGGAAGGTATCTACAAAGTAAAGCTGACACTTGCAATGTTACCTCGATATTCAGGAATGATTACAATTGCATTGGGCATACTAATAATCACAGGACCGACACTTTTGTGGTTCTTGGAGAGCGATGTTGATTCTCTGACAAACTCAACATATGGTTCCTTGATAATTGCAAAGATCGTTCTGGCAATAATAATGATCGGCTTTGGTGCCTTCTATCAATTTAAAATTCAAAGTCAAGCGGAAAGAAATCTAAATTCAGGTAAGGCATTCACATTTAACAGACTTTCAAAGCCACTCAAGGCTGAAGCAATGGTTGGTATTGTGCTTCTTGGCGTTGTTGCTCTACTTGTCAACTCTTCTCTTCCAGCTGGAGAAATTCAGACAGTAGATGCACAAAGTGTAACGTTAGGATTTTCATCTACATTATTTTCAGAACAAGCAAAATTTGATGTATCAGTTATACCCCTAGGCGTAGGCTCAAACACAATTAGCGTTCTAACTTCAAACGTTTCTGGCGAGCAGCTGTCAGACGTTTCTGGTTTGAAGATCAAGGTGTCTAATCCACAAAGAGGAATTGCGCCGATTGAAATTCCAATTACTGAGATAAAATTGAATGATAGAACCACACTGTATGAGGGGGATGTCATATTTGGATTTGCTGGAACATGGCAGATAGAAATTGAAGCACAAAGGACTCAAGCAGTAAATGAAGGCGTGATATTTGATGTCTTAGTGAAACCAACACTTTCAGAGATTCGAACTGAAATTACCGAATATGATTTTCCTGATCCCGAGGCTGCGCCACTTTATCCTAGATTTGATGGTAATAACACAATTTGGATCAGTGATGCCGCAAAGCCTAGGATTTGGGAATTCAATATGGTTGATCAGAAATTTAGATCACACGAGTTTAACGGACTTACTACAATATTTCTTGACATAGATCAAGATGGTAAGATTTGGTTCACTGACACTCCGAATTCTATGATTGGAAACTTTGATCCAAAGACAGAAAAATTTGAAACCATCAAGATTCCACTACTAAATGCAATTTCTGAACAATCAATTCCGATAGCAGTTAAGACTGATTTTCAAAATAGAATTTGGGTTGCACTAGTAGACAAACACATGTTGTTGGTGTACAACCAAAATATCAAAGAGTTTGAAAAATTCCTTCAAATTGAAACAGAAGAAGCCGGTCCATCTGCACTTTTAGTTGATGATAGTGGTAATGTATGGTTTGCAGAAGCGTTAGCAGGTAAAATTGGAGTGGTAGATTCCAAGACATTTGAAATTACTGAATTTTCACCAGAACCTCCACTTGACGAACCATTTGCATTACTATTTGACAAGTCAGGTTCGTTATGGATATCTGAACACATAGGACCGGGCATAGCAAAATTTGATCCAATTCTAGAAACTTTTGAGCATGTGAAGGCTCCTAACCCAGAGGCTCTTCCTTTTGGCATGTCTATTGACAAGTATGACAATATTTGGTTTGGTCAGCACATTACAGATGAACTAGCGGTATATGATCCGTATAATGATCAACTAATCGAGATTCCCATCCCAACTCCAGAAAGCTTTACACAGTTTACAGCAGCCGACAATGATGGCAATATTTGGTTTGTAGAACAAAGAGGAAAGAAACTAGGTGTAGTTTCAATTTCTAGTGTACCTAGTCAGGCAAAGGCTGTAATTGATTCTAGTGACGAGCTTCAATTGAACTATGCGGAAATTGTATCACCATTAATTGCAGCTGGTATCATAGCTACATCACTATTCTTTGTCAAAAGTGTTCATGACAAAAGAAGAATTGATGAGTTATTACAAAAATGATTTTACGAAATCTTCATGATTCCGTTTGAGATAAGCCATTGAAGTCCTGATACAAACGAACTGTCATCTATCTGTCCGTCAGCCCACCATCCTGCATTG